>SAMEA104315437__coassemble_12180_pt1 | contig 1936 bp, 2 predicted proteins | sample SAMEA104315437__metabat2_low_PE_023 | metagenome-assembled genome bin SAMEA104315437 (sample SAMEA104315437) | gut metagenome | biome: Monkey gut; feature: monkey-associated habitat; material: faeces | place: China | collected 2013 | reverse complement strand
TTTTGTGAAAATATTCCGCTTCGCTTCATATTTTCACGGGCTCTCGAGCCCTCAATATTATCACAGAATCTTCTTCTGTGAAAGACTTTATATACACATTTTTTATTTCATTTTCAATATTTTTCAGAATATTCTCGCTGTTTTTTATTTCAAACACGGAATATTGGAGCCGGAATCCGAACTTTGAGAGAAATTTTGAAAACTTTGTGCGGACTTTGTCATTGCTGATGTCATAACTTATTAAAAGCATTTTAATCTTCCTATTTGCCGGTTTTTATGAAATTTATTCCATCTCAAAAACTGGGAAATACTTGGCATCTTTTTTTCTCATAAACGCTCTGTAATAGCTTTGCAGATAGATGAAAATCTCGTTTTTGTATTCCATCAGGGCGTTTATAAAAAGCTCGATGTACGGCGCGGAATTTTTCCATGGCAGAATGTATTGCTCCTGATTTTTCCAGAAATATTTTTCTTTTATCTGGCCAAGATTCAGCGCTTTGATTAGAGCGGCGTCAATAATCGGGCGGAACGGCTCCTCTAAGTCGCAGACAAGCGATTTCCGCTCAAAAAACTGTGTGTGCAAAATTCCGACGTAGACATCAAATCCGTACATTTCGAGCAAAGCATTTACAATGTTGAACAAAATTGTGTAGCCGATATCCAGAAGGCAGTTTGTAATATCGTGCTTTGCGCGTGGGCGGCGTGCTGTCCAGCCGTGGTTTTTGAAAAGCGACTGGAAATAAAGTTTTGCGCTGATTCCTTCGATTCCCATTATTTCCTGAACCGAAAGATTTTCTTTCTGCACGTCTTTTTCAAACTGCTCAAGCTTTTTTATCGTTTCTTTTTCGGATTCAGTTTTTTCACGCTTCTTTTTTAGAAGACAGTTCTGATTGTGAATTTTATTTGCAATCACATGGGAGGCAATGTCAGTTTTGCCGTAAAGATATTGCCTTTTTCTTAGAAGAACGTTTCCTTCCGCTTTTGAAGGCAGAATTTTTGTAACGCGCAGGTTCGGCGACATAAAAACAATGTTGAAGCCGAATTTTGCCGCCCTTTCCAATAATCCAGTTGTAAGGCAGCAATCTCCGCAGATAAAAAGCAAAAAAAGCCTGTAGCAAGTTGACTGGTGCTTTATTTTTCCGTCGGAATCTGAAACCACCAGGTTGTCATTTTTAAAGCTGATTTTTTCACCTTTCGATGTAAAGACAAATGCAATCTGCTTACATTCAAAATCTCTTGTGCTCATCATATTAAAATCCGCCTTTATATGATTTTTCTGCCAGCGGCCTGTCGCAAAAATCGTTGTAAATGCAATGCCGGCATTTTTCTGCGTTTTGCGGTTCGTAAGAATCAACATTAAAATTCTGCATTTCTTTGTTTGTTTTGATGAATTTTTCTAGCATCTCAGGATTTTCTTCCGGAATTTTCTGCGGATAAATTTTGTTGTCGTCGCTTGAGTAAAAACGGGTTTCTTTTACATCGTAGCCCATTTCCCGCAGGCAAAAATACTGCGCGTAAAGCTGAAAAAGATAGCCGTCATAAATTTTCTCAATGTGCTTTTTGCGTTCGGTCAGCAAGCCTTTTTCTGAGTCAAAAATATCAATTTTTCCGCAAAGCTTGTATTCATCGGAATAAACATCTTTTCCCTGCAGAATATTTTTGTGGGTTGAATATCTGTGGCTGTCGATTGCAGAATGCGCGGCTTTTCCGTCAAGCTGGGAGTCGCTATAATAAAGCCGCTCCGCCAAATCGCCATAAAGCTGGTGATAATAAATTGAAAGCGGACAGAAGATAAAATCGTTCAAATAAGTGATTTTCAGGTAAAGTTCCAAAATCTCTCCTGCAAAAAAGGACTGGGACGGTTTGTCCTAAGCCTTTTTGTTGAGGGCTCGAGAGCCCGTGAAAATATGAAGCGAAGCGGAATATTTTCACAAAA
>SAMEA104315437__coassemble_8115_pt1 | contig 2497 bp, 2 predicted proteins | sample SAMEA104315437__metabat2_low_PE_023 | metagenome-assembled genome bin SAMEA104315437 (sample SAMEA104315437) | gut metagenome | biome: Monkey gut; feature: monkey-associated habitat; material: faeces | place: China | collected 2013 | reverse complement strand
TAAAATTATCCGAAAAATTTAATTCTTCCCACTTTTTTGAAAACTGCCCCATAAATAACCTCTTTTTTGTCCTCAATATTAATATTGTCTTTACTGAACAGTTTTGACAAAAAATTTGAAAAAAAAATGAATTTTTTTTACAAAAAAAATCTAATGAAAAAAAAATAAATTTATTCTACAATTTGCATTATGAATTTCAAAAAAAATAAAAAATATATTTTTACCTTTGCAATTACTTTTTTATTTCTCTCAAAATTAAACGCTTTTTCAAAAAATGATTTTTCTTTTTCTATCGAACCGATTTTTGGATTTTCTTACGGAAAACTAGGCGAATATTTATTTACATCAAGTTCAGAAAATCGATATATGGTAAGTTCTTTAGATTGGAATATCAAACCGGTTTTTGAATATGGTGGAGATTTTGAAGTTGATTTTAAAAATTTATCTTTAAATGCAGGAATAAAATCTTTTCTCCCATTAAAATGTGGTTTTATGTATGATTCTGATTATAATTCAACTATAAAAACTAATTTTTGCACATTAGAAAATAATATAAACAAAGGTTTTGACACTTTTATCACAATATCTTATTTTTTTGATTTTAAAAATGGATTTTGCTTTGCACCATCATTGCAGGCAAATTTTTCATATTATGATTTTAGTGCAAACAACGGAAGTGGATATTTTGGTTCAGCAGCTATAACAAAAAAGTCTTACGATGTAAGTTACAATTCTCCAGATGCATATTTTGCAAAATCTGTTTCTGGAATAGATTACAAAAAAGAAACGTTTTATACTTTTGCAGGATTTATTTTAAAATTCTCTCACAAAAAATGGCATTTTCATTTAGGAACATATCTTTCTCCATATAGTTATTCTTATGCTGTAGATTATCATAGAGATGAAAGAAATATTTCGGAAGACTCAAAAGCAGATTATTATCTTCTTGAAAGAACAATCAATTATTTATCAAGGATGAAAGAAGAATTAAAAATTCAATATGAATTAAAATCATTTTTTGGAATAACATTCAAGGCTTCGTTTATTTATGGAGGAATTTCAGAAGGATTATTTGCCACAAATCGCTATCGTTCATCACACTCTTCAGGAATATTTCAAAATTCTTCAGAATGGATTGTAACAGGACAACCTTGCGGCGAAAATATAATTTTGTTCAATTTTGATTTAGGTTGTTTTTTTAAGTTTTAAGATAAAATTATATAAAAAAAAGACATTTCCCTAAAAAAGAGAAATGCCTTTTTTTTGAACTAAATTTTAATTAGTTGAAAAGTGGAGAAGCAACTGTATCGTCTTCCCATTCAATAGGAATTGGATTTCCAGTAACATCCAAAAGTTTTATAGAACCTTTTAATGTTTTTCCTTTATAAATATTTGCATAAAAACCAAGTTTTTGCTCAGACTTATTAAGACCTGTTTTGCTGTTTTCTATTTCTTTAGTAAAAATAGGAGAAGCATTATCTATTACCTTTCCATTGTCATCTATATCACTAACTTTATAGTAGGAAACTTTATATCCTCCATCTTTAGCATCGTTAGGAAGAATTTTAACTGCAATAGAATATGTACCATCTGACTGTGTAACAGATTTTACATATTGAGGATTAGATGAACTATATGAACTTATTTCTATTTCATAACTAGTTGTAGTATTTTTATCATAATCAGATTTAGTTATTGCTGCTTTTTTAGAATCATCCCAAGCACCAAAATTTGATGAATCAAAATTATCTTCATCAATATTATGGAATGAAGAAATATACGCATTTCCTTTGCCAGACAAACATTGTGTTCCTGTAACACAGAAATCCCAAACATTATCATTTTCTACAGCACCAAAAGCAATACCTAACATACCATCTAAAGAAGTAGTTGTTTGATTTTCTATTGTAACTATAGCAGTAACGCCAGTGCGTTCTGTTTTTAAAAATCTAATACCACGTTTTATAGAATCACCTTCTGTATTATCATAATTTACTTTAGCAGTTCCGTTAGCTGATTCATAAGTAGCATCTGTATAGTCGAAAATATCATCGTTACCTAACAATTTAGGACAACCTGTAAACATCATTGTAGCAGCTAACAAAACTGCTCCACCCAATAAAAATTTTTTTGTCATTTTCATAAGAAAACTCCTCACTTTTTCCGTTTTTCGGATTTTTTAATGTAATTTTTGTTACATCGTGCAGTTCTAAATCACCGATTCCACAAACTGCCAAACTTACTTTTCAATTTTATATATTTTTTTATAATAATCAACAATTAAATAGAAAAAACTTTTATTTTTTACAAGTTTCACTTAAAAATGCTAGTATATATTTTTTCTTTTGGAGAGAGAAATAAATTGTAAACAGCCCGTCTCAATAAATTTCAATTTTTTTTATTTTTTTTTCCAAAATTTTTGTCAAAACTGTTCAAAAAAGACAATATTAATATTGAGGACAAAAGATGTAAAGAATTTGTTAGTATTTTAAAAAGT
>SAMEA104315437__coassemble_6975_pt1 | contig 2749 bp, 2 predicted proteins | sample SAMEA104315437__metabat2_low_PE_023 | metagenome-assembled genome bin SAMEA104315437 (sample SAMEA104315437) | gut metagenome | biome: Monkey gut; feature: monkey-associated habitat; material: faeces | place: China | collected 2013 | reverse complement strand
TTGCTTTTATGAGTTGCGGTTTTACAGATGGTGCCGCAGAACCTCAATATGATTATAAAACAGCAGATATAAATCTTTCTAAATATAATACTAAAATTGGATATTATCCATCACAGTTTGAAATGCCTGCTTCTGATTTTGCAATGTTAGATGGTGCTGAGCAGACAAAAATAACCATTAGTGGAGAAATGACAGCAGGTGCTACATATTATCAAATTCAGGTTATGTATGGAAATAATCCTGATGATTCTACTGATGGTTGGAAATTATATGATGAACCAATTTATGACGAAGATGGCAATAAGATAGCTCTAGAAGATGGTCATGTAAAAACAAAAAAAACATTTATTTTGAAACCAACTTCAGATAAAATTCTAAAACGTGGTCTTATTATGCAAGGTGCTAATTTTGAAATTACATCTTTAAAGATTCAATATGTTGGAGCTGTTGAATATGTAAATACAAATATTGATGATTTTTCTAAAGTAGAAGCATTGGAAGGAAATGGAAAAGTTATTCTTGAACCAACTGACGCAAATATTTCTACATTGAAGATTGTTGCAAATGAAAATACAGATGAATATGTAGCATATAAATTTACAGGTGCCGCAGATCTTTCTTCAGCTAAGAATTTTATTTTGAATATGAGAACAGCTTATGAATTATCAATTGTTTCAAATGAATTAGTTAAGAAAACTGATTATAAACTCGGAAATCGTGTTGCAGGACCAATTATGTGGAATGCTTATTGTCTTGAAAAAGGTACTGGAAATCATCTTGTTAATATGTATGCAGAAAAGAAAGAAAATCTTTCTTTAAAAGAGATAAAATCAAGCAAAGATTGTAATGCTGGGGTTTATAATAATGATTATTCTTCTGGTACAGGTGGTACTATATTCCCTGTTTCAGAAGGTGATGAAAAAATATATCCATACTACAAAGATTCTGAAGAAGCCGGTGAACAATGGAAACCTCATTATTTATACTCAGATGCTGCTTGCACTAAAAAAATAGAAGGAGAAGCTGATTTCAGATTCAAAGTACAACTTATTTCTGAAAAAGGAACTTCAACTTATAGTTTTGAACCTGATACAGTTATTACAGGTGACTATACAGATTTCACTCTTCCAATGGATAAATTTGAAAAAACTAAAGATTTTGATTTGAAGAAAGTTACTGGATACAAAATCATAACAGGTTATTCAACAACTGGAACTTTCTATATTGATTCAATTATAATAAAATAAAAGTTTAGATTTTTTTAAGTAAAGTTTATACTTTAGCCACTTCTTGTTTTATCATGAAGTGGCTAAAAGTTTAATAAGAAAACAGCTAAAAAAGTTGGGCAACAACAGGAGCAATGCCCCTGACAAAAATTCTGTCTAAATGGCAGTGGCTAAAAATATAGGAAAACGTCCGTCAAATAAAATCGCAAATTGGTTAACCTCCACTCCCTCAGTCTTTTATGGAAATTGTCCAGCGAGGGCTGACATTTTTTCTTACAAGATACATTATTTTGTATATCAAATCGTCATCAAAAAAACAACAAGTTTCTATTTATGTTCCAGACACTGTTTTATTAAAACTCTAGTTTTTTCAAGGGATAATTCTATTTCATCTGCAATTTGTTCGTCACTTTTCCCTTTTTCAATCTTTTTGAAAATTTGTTCTTTTAGTTTTTTTGTTTGTCCTTCAGAAAGACCTTCTTCTAAAGTCTTTTCTTTCATATTTTCTACCATTTCTTGTACTATGTCATTAGCTAAATCTTTTGCCATATCTTTTGCGAGTTCACGGGCTCTGATTTCTGATTGAAATTTCATCTCTTGTTCCCATGTCGTATATTTATGTCTCCACTGTGCATTATGTTTTGCCCGTTCTACAAGTAATGAAAGCCTGTCTGTAAATGCTGAACTAGGTTCTTGTCCACATAAAAACTTGAAGAACGATTTTAATAACTTACTCTGCATTTTATCATATTCTAAAGCATTAAAAAAGATATTGTTCTTTCTTTGGAGAGAGACAACCTTTCTACTTTCGAAGCGTAGGTTTTCTCTCTCCAAACCTCACTTACGAAGTAATGATAAATTCTAGTTTTTGGAACAAAAACTAAGGATGCAAGTTGAAACATAATTTTGTAGATTTGATTACGACTTGCATCACACGACATCAAGGAGACCTTGAGAATCCCTTAAAAATTTGGAAGAATTTATTATAAACTTCACCGGATTGCAAATTATCAACATCTATTAAACCTTGATAATATCTGGCTCGTTTTGCAAGATTTGTATTATGGCTGGTTTGAATTTCGATGTCAAAAGAGCGTCCATTTTCATCTTTGACGTAAACATCGAATCGGATGCCTCGTGAATCAAAATCGGTTTTGAAATATCGCTCGGAAACTGGTTGTTCTATGCGCTCGATTTTTATATCTAAAAGAAGTTCTAAAAGTTCTTTGCAAACATCAGGATTGTCTTCCAAAACCTTGCAAAAGATAAAATTATCTGCGAAAGTGAGCTGTTCCCATTTTTCAAGTGGTGTAAGTTCCATTTTTTTTGTCATAATTGTCCTCAATATTAATATTGACTTTTTTATACAGTTTTGACAAAAAATTTGGAAAAAAAGTGAAAAAATTTTTAAATTTGTTAAAACGTGCAGATTGCAATCTATTTCCAGAAATTATTTTTTCAATTTATATGTTCCAAACATTGTTTTATTAAAACTCTAGTTTCTTCAAGAGATAATTCAACCT
>SAMEA104315437__coassemble_6707_pt1 | contig 2819 bp, 1 predicted proteins | sample SAMEA104315437__metabat2_low_PE_023 | metagenome-assembled genome bin SAMEA104315437 (sample SAMEA104315437) | gut metagenome | biome: Monkey gut; feature: monkey-associated habitat; material: faeces | place: China | collected 2013 | reverse complement strand
AGATATTTTAGAAGAAGAAAAAGAAAAATCCCAAAAAACTGGTTTTGAAGAAGGACGCATAGAAAAACTAAAAGAATTAATCACCAAAAAGATTGAAAAAGGGAAAACTGACGAACAGATTGCAGATGAAATTGAATTATCTCTTGATGAAACTAGAGTTTTAATAAAACAGTGTCTGGAACAGAAATAGAAATTCGTTGTTTTCCTGATGACGATTTGGTATACAAGATAATGTATCTTGTAAGAAAAAATGTCAGCCCTCGCTGGACAATTTCCATAAAACTTTGGGGAGTGGCGATTAACCAATTTGCGATTTTATTTGACGGACGTTTTCCTATATTTTTAGCCACTGCCATTTAGACAGAATTTTTGACAGGGGCAGCAAAAGTATTTATTTTATAATAAACCCACTACGGAATCTATAAGATCCATAGTTGTGTTCAATTTTTTTATAAGATTTTCTAAATCAAGGTCTCCGTTTTCTTTTTTTACAAATACATCATTAACAATTGCAACAGATGTACATTTTCCGATTTGATATTTTGCTGGTTTTGAAATGGATAAATCCATCTTTTTGGAATTATCGTTAATTACGCTAAAAATACGATACAAAGCATCAATATTTTTTTCCCATTCTTTGTGAATTTTTATAAAAAGATTTATTTTACCATTGCAGTTATTTTCAATTTGAAGATAAAGTTCGCAATTTTTGTTACTGGCAAGCGGTGTAAAACAAAACCACATTCCCAAAAATCCACCGCGTGGATTAGAAACGTAATCCCAATTATTCCAATCATCTCCTAGATAATTTTCAATATAAGAATACAATCCTTTTGTTGCTTCCCATGAATTTAATTTATCATATTTTGTAAAACTTTCTGATTCCCTTTGTAGTTCTAGCAAGTTTGAAAGATATTCAGAATATATTTCACTTTGAGGATTTTGACTTTGCAGAAAATCTAAAAAATCTTTGCGGCTGATATAATTCCAGCCTTTCTTTTTAATCGCGTCAATATTGTCAGATGATTCAAGACCCGTTTTAAGGTATATATATACAATTTTTATATTATTCTCGTAATTTTCTTTAACAGCTTTTTCATAACGCTCTAACTGATTGTCATGTTCGGACGTATTTACTTTATCTTCAATAATTATGACATATTCTTCATTGACTTCCGCCAAAATATCAATGTTTCTCCACTGTCTGCAGGCATTAACTTTTCGTATTTCATCAGTTTTGATTTGATATTTAAAAGAAAGTAATTTTTTTATGAACTCTTTTCCTGCAATACACAAAGATTGATTTTCTTTCATAAATGAATCGTCTGCCCATTGCAAAAGCCAAGTAATAAATGCATCCTGTGAAAGTTCTTTTGTTGCTATTGAAAATAAATTTGGTTTCATATAATTTCCTTAAAAAAAAAGTCGCTAAGATTTGAAGTGTACCCCAAGAGTTGGAAACAATTTTTGGAGGTACACTTTTTTTATGTCTAAATTAAGTTATATAGTTTCTACAAGAATATTGGGAAACTAGAATTCAAATGATTTTATATAAAGAGTTCCTTTGCTTGAATTTGTAGAAATTTTGAATCCTTTTACTTCAGAAATTTTAACAGCATCTTTTTTACCAGATTTAGTAAAATCAGCTATATTAAGTGTGATGTTATCATAATCTGCACTATAAGGACCTTTGTATGTAATTGAAGAAGCGTAATCATCGTCTGTAAAAATTGTAATGGTAATGTCATTTGCTTCTGATTTAGTAACTTTTTCATTACAAGCAGAATCTTTATAAACATATCCACAACACCAATTCTTCCATTCGTTACTGTCTGCCATAAATGCTTCAGAGTTGTCGTCGCCTAATTCTTGTTCACCTTTTGCATAAGCATAATCATTTGCAGCTCCTTTATAGCTAGGATAAATATCTTTTATATAGATAGTTTTATTTTTCCAGTAACTGTTGTATAAAACTCCTTTAGGAACAGTTATTTCACTTTCACCACTAGTATCTTTAATTGTTCCATCTGATACTTTCCAAGTATAAATATTATATGCAAGTTTTAATTCTCGAGCATAATCAGCAACTTTTGAAACAATATTAGAATCATAAACTAACTTAAAATTTGTTCGTGCATTTAATGTAAGAGAATTTGCTTTAGATAAATCAGCCTTATCTTTAAAAGTATAAGTAGCATCAACATTATTTCTTCCATCAGAATCAATTGTCCAAGTTGTGATGTTTGCATTTTCTGGATCTAACAGAATTTCACCTTTTCCACTAAAAGAACCATCTGCTTTTGCAATATTTTTTACGTTAGTAATAACAGCTTTTTCTCCAACGTATTCAAGTATTACTTCTTTTATTTCTACATAATTTCCTTGAAGAACTAAACCTCTTTTTATTAAGGCTGCTAATTGTTCTTTATTTGGTTTTAAAACAAATGTAGTATTTGATAATTTATCATTATTTTTTATATAACTCTGATCAGCTAATGTTATTTTATTTCCTTGTGCATCATAAACTGTACCATTAAGAACTTTATCATAGCCTTCCCACTCAGATTCAGAGATATCAGGATCATTTCCATACATTATTTGAACCTGAAACCATTCTGCACCTTCTGTTGCGACAAAATTTACAGTAATTTTTGGATTTTCTTGACCATCTAAAGGTAAAAAATTTGAACCTTTTACTTCAAACTGATTAGGGTAGTTTCCAATAACTGTATTTAGCCCATCTAAATCAAGATTTACTTTTTGGTAATCATATTGAGGTTCTGCGGCACCATCTGTAAAACCGCAACTCATAAAAGCAA
>SAMEA104315437__coassemble_1582_pt1 | contig 7648 bp, 7 predicted proteins | sample SAMEA104315437__metabat2_low_PE_023 | metagenome-assembled genome bin SAMEA104315437 (sample SAMEA104315437) | gut metagenome | biome: Monkey gut; feature: monkey-associated habitat; material: faeces | place: China | collected 2013 | reverse complement strand
TTTTTGGAACAAAAACTAGGGATGCAAGTAGAAAAATAATTTTGAAGAATAAATTACGACTTGCATCACACGACATCAAGGAGAACCTTGAGAATCCTTTAACAATTTAAAAAAATGCACTCCAAAAAGCATTTTACTTTTGGAGTGCATTAAAAGAAATTTGTTTCATTCATAAAAAATCCCCGACAGAAAGATTTCCGACGAGGAAGAATAAATTATCTAATTTAAATTATTTTTTAGTAATTGTAACATTTGTTAATTTTACAATACAAGTTGCATCTGCATTTTCATCTTTGTTTTCCCAGCCGAGAACCCATTGAATTTTTGACCAAGTTCCTGCAGATTCTTTAGCTATTGACCATTCGTAATTTTCTATTGTTTTTTTAACACCTGCTAAACCATTATCAAAATCTGCAATCCAATTCCAGTCAGGAGCTTTATATCCTACAGTATCTTGTGGATAGAGTTGAACAATTGTACCTGTGCTAGGTGTATCAAATTCAAAAGTACCATTTATTACGACAATATCACCTTCAGCTACTGTAATTTCTTCAGGTAAGTCAATTTGTAGACTTCCAGAAGCACCCCATGATTGTTTTACACATTTAAAAGTTAATTCTTCGTTAATTCCAACACTTGGAGTATCTGGTGTATCAGGATTTTCTTTTTCTGAATCACTGCCCCCCCCATTAGAAGGGTTTGAAGGACATCCGAAGAATGTAAAAGAAACGGCTAAAAGTGCTGTTAAAGCGAAAATTAAAGATTTTTTCATAATTTTTCCTCATATTTTTTAGTTTTTTCTGAATAAACTCTCTCAAAAGTTTTTCAAAAAAAAATCCACAAGAATATTTGCTTGTGGATTTTTTTGCTCTATGTTTCAGGCTGGATTACAGGTTGAGTGTAATTTCGCAAGGTACAGAGAAGTTGAATTTGTAAGAATCATTGAATGTGATTGGTAAGTCTAATGCTGCCCACATTGTTGCTGCACCTACAGAGAATTCAGCTCCGAGTTTAACGTCCATAGATTTGTTCATGATTTCGTATCCGTCGATTTGGATATATGGAGTTACAGCGTCGAATGCGTAAGCACCTTTGAATTCAAATCCGTAAATGAAATCACCGTCAGTTGCGTGTTTGTTCATTTTGCGGTATTGAACAAGGTTTGTTAACTGAAGTTTAATTCCGTTAGCAACGTATTGTCCACCAAATTGAGAGTCAATTCCTTGGAATCCAAGAGGTTTAACTGTTTCTGTACTAGTTGTGTCATAACTTAAAGAAGCGATAACATCAGCATAGAAACCTGTCTGCATATAACCCATGTTAGACCAAGCAGCTCCGAATGCGAGTGGTGTGCCGTACCAGTTAGAATATCCGTGAGGTCCAATTTTTGCGTTAGAAGCTACGATAACCTGGAAGTTTCCAATTCCGTCAATGCTGAATTTAGAATCTAACCAGAATGAACCAAGTTTTCCTTTATAATCACTCCAACCAGCGTTAGAAGTGAAGAGATAATCATTTTTAGGATTAAGCCAATAATTTCCAGCACCTGGAGCTAACAATGCAGTAAAACTTACACCGTCCAATGCAACATCAAACATGAAACCATAGCCTGAAAGTTCTTGTTTTGCCCACCAGCCAAATTGTGGATTAGCAATAGAAGAAGCATAAACATTACCAATTGTAACTTTTAACTGGTCAATTGGTTTGAACCAAACTTTATAATTTCGAGTATAAGAAGTTTTAGCTCCAGTACCATCATCATCAGCCCAATACCAAATTTCAGCACCAGCTTTATCTCCAGAAGCACTCATCTTCCAAACGTAATCTGAATCTCCTGTAGGATCATAATCTTTAGCCATTAAAGCTTTAAAGTTTTCTCCATCATAGTTCATTAAATCACCATCAATTTGGATCATAGAAGCCAAATCTACAGCGAATACACTAGCAGCCATTGTTACAGCTGCGATTATTCCAACGATTTTTTTCATTTAAAAAAATCCTCCTTTTTTTTATAGAGTTTACTGCACAACGTGACTTACGTTAACCCTTGTATTTTTATTTTATCACGACTGTGCTAGAAGTCAAGAAAAAAAAATAAAAAAATGTTGCTTTTTTCGTTTTCGGTTGTTTATAAATATATAGAAGAAATTTGCACTTTTGGGTAAAAACTGGCTGAAAAATTAAGTTCTGGAAATGATTTTTTTTGTTTAATTTGCCTGATTTTTTGAAGTTTTCTGTGGCAAGGATTGGAAGGGCTCGCTGAAAGCGAGTTCCGGAGCGAAGTGCAGGAATGGAGGCGAAAGCCGGAACCCTGAAAAGCCTGGTTTTGGTTGGCGAGTTTTACGAACCAACCAAAAGCCACCCAAAAGAAAAAAAATAAAACTTGCGTTTGAAAATTAATTTTTCTTTTTATAACTAAAATGCTCTTTTGCGGATTTTGCACCTGCGGAAAGACCAGCAACGCCAACTCCAATAGCACCCCATTTATATTGTTGATGTTTTTTTCTTGCCTTTTCTGCTAATTCGTCATTAATTCCCATTTCCTCTGCTTTTATTTCTATTCTCCGATAAACAAGTGCCTTGACAATTAACGCAAGGAGTAGAGAAGGAATGAATAAAATTGCGGTGTAAAGCATAATTGTCTCGCTTGTGTAAAAATCCCACAATTCCCCACTGTAACGAACAGATAAATAGAAAAAAAAGCCGTCAATAATTGGCAATAACCAAACCCAATGGCATTTTTTCCTATTGAATTTTTCCCATTCGCCGCTCTCAATAAATTTTTCTTTTTTCTTTTCTTTTTTGAAAAATTCCAATTCTTCGTCGGTTCTGAATAGTCCGCCATTGAATAACCATTCTTTATCATCGAGTGAATATTGAGAATTTAGAATTGTTTCACAAGCGATTTTTTCTTCTTTTGTTTCTGAAATTTTCATTCGATATTTTAGATTTTCATTTATGTTTTTTGTGCGGTTATCAATTGCTCTTTTATCAATAACTTTTCTTGCTTCTTGTAAATTTTCAAAATTATTCATAATTTTCCTCCAGAAAAATATATTTATAGAAGATAATATTTCGTCTTTTAGATGATTATAGCACGAGAGAACGTCATAGAATGTCGGTGGAGAGATTTTTTTTGAGGGAATGTGTACGTGTGTGGGGCAGAAAATGTGTTCGCGGGGCGAGGGGCTGTGGGCGTGCGTAGACATTCTTATTCATACAATTTAATTGACTTTATAAAAAAATATGAATAATATAATGATGATGGAGTTCTTATGGATTCATTACTCTATAATTATCTTTATTCTAAATATTCTCCTGGAGAACCAATTTTCTACAAGGATATTGAAATTGGTTCATCTGTAGACTCCTTGCGTCATCAATTTTCAAATCTCGTAAAAACAGGGAAACTTGCAAAATATGACAATGGAACTTTTTTTATTCCGAAAAAGTCTTTATTGGGCGGAATGCCTTTTATTTCGTCTGATACGGTTGCATTTTCAAAATACATTTCTCGAAAAGATAAGATAATTGGCTATTATTCTGGTTTAACTTTTGCAAATCGGATAGGGGCAACGTATCAAGTTCCTGTAATAAAAGAGATTACAACGAATGAATGTTCGGCAATTGTTAGGATTGTTGTTTTGAATAATAAAGAATATCAGATTAGGAAGCCTAAAGTTACGGTTACAAACGAAAATTACAAAATTCTTCAGATGCTTTCGTTTTTGGAAAATGTAAAGAAATATTATGACTATGAGATTGGAGATATATCAGAAAAGATTAGGACTTATGCTAAAAATAACGGTTTAACAAAAGAAGACTTATTTTTGTACGCTGGGAGTTTTAATAATTCAGTATACAAAACAATAATCGAAATGGGGATCTAAGATGCTTTTGCATGAAAATAAGGAATTTTTTAAAGAAATACTTGAACGAACCGCAGATAGTTTTACTTTTCCTGAAGATATAGTTGAAAAGGATTACTATGCTTTCTTGATTCTCCGCCAGATTAAACAACTTTGTCCATTGGCTGTATTCAAAGGCGGAACATCGTTGTCAAAAGCATTTAATGTTATAAATCGGTTTTCAGAAGATATAGATTTGACTTTCTCCAGGTTTATAAAAAAGGAAAAAAGAAGCAAAACCATTAAACATAATACAATTATGGAGGCTTCTAAAATTCTTTCATTCCCTATTTTAAATATTAATAATACACAGGGAGATTGGGATGTCTGTCATTATGATTTTATGACACCTGCTATAGCTGATTATTCTGTTTCCGGAATGGCTTCGAAAGTAACAATCGAAACTTCGTATCTTTCTCCCTGTGAAAATCCTGAACAAAAAACTATTAGTAGCTTTATATATCAATTTCTAAATAAAAACTATCCGAAGTTACTTAATCAGTATGATTTGGAACCTTTCATCATGAATATTCAACCGATGGAAATTACATTTATTGATAAAGTTTATGCTTTATGCGATTACTATCTTGAAGAAAAAATAGAAAAACATTCCCGGCATTTATATGACCTTTATAAAATGGCAGCACTGATTTCTTTTGATGAAGATTTTAGAATGCTTGTGCAATCTGTTAGAAAACACAGAGAAACTTTAGATAAAGCATATTCGGTGAAACAGAAAAAATCAATTTCCTCTTTGGTTGATGAAATTATTGCAAAAGAAACATATAAACAAGATTATTTAAATAAGACAAAGCAACTTATAAAAGAAAAAGATATAAGTTATAATGATGTAATTATAAAATTCAAAGAAATTGTGGATACAAATTATTTCTAGATAATAACATTGCCACAATTATGTATTCTATCGACTTCTATAATTAATGATGGTGTATTGATAAACTAGAAAGTTACATCAAAAAAATTCTTTTTCCGCCAAGATAAAATCTTTCCTCCTGCAAAAAGCCACTTCCACACACACAACCTTCTCCCACATCTGTCACCTTCCTCCCAAAAAAAAACGCACTTATAACAAAAGATTATTCCTAAACCACCAAAAAACAGCCACTTGGCACAGTTATTGCTACAAAACGACCGTTCAATTTAAACGGAGGATTTTTTTAAATGAAAAAAATCGTTGGAATAATCGCAGCTGTAACAATGGCTGCTAGTGTATTCGCTGTAGATTTTAATGCCAGAGTATATATGACTGGTAATATCGCAGACGGTACAATTGACATTAATGGCGATGAAAAAAAAGAAGGCGCTGTAAATTTTTGGAAACTAAATAAAAAAGACCAAAAAGATACAGATGCTCTCGTTTTGTCTGCAAATGGAGATAAAGCAGGTGCTCAATTCCAGATGTGGTATCAATATGAAGGTGGAGATGCTGCAGCATTAAAAATCCGTTCTACAAGCCTTTGGTTCAAACCAATTGATATGTTAAAAGTAACTATTGGTGATGTTGATGTTGGTACTTATAAAGAAATGATTGACTGGTGGAAAGTTGCTAGTGGAGAAGCAGCAGTTACTCATCAAACTTATACTTGGTCATCTTATGCAACAGTAAGTGGTGCTGGTTTAAGTGTAGAAGCAACTCCAATTGACGGACTCTGGCTTTCAGCAGGTGTTGTCGCTGTTCCTAATTCAAATTTTGCTCAAATTACATTTAATGATGAGAAAAAAGATGAAAACTATGGAGGTTATGGTGTTGCTGCAAAATATAATTTAAGTAACCTTTTGGGACTTCCTATGACAGCTGCTATTTCTTGGCGTGATGAAGGAATAAATAATCCAAAAATCTTAGCTATTGGTGCTGATTATGGTAACAACTTTGCTGCAGGTTTATATGCAATGATGAACGTAAGATTAAGATTTAGCAACTATAAACCAATAATAGATACTAAAAATAATAAAGAATGGGATAAAGGCTATGCAAAAAATGCTCTTTGTGGAATTGCTATTGATAACTATTTCAAATATGCAGTTGGAGCATTAAATGTTCAAGCTCGTCTTCCAGTTACTGTTAGAGGTCTTGTAAAAGATATGACAATAAACAACAAAAAAGCTTCAGATGATGGATATAGTCCAAAAAATGACCCATCTTATATGTCTTATGAAGTAAAAGTTACTTATGCATTCGACAGCTTCAATGCTTACTTAGACATTGAAAATGATAATGCTTGTACTTTCAACAGTGCTGCAAAAGAAACATTCTTAGATATGAATGTACAACCTGGAGTTACTTTCAACGTTGGAACTTGTGCTTTAGATGTTGGATTAAATATTGATGTTCCAAACAAAAAAGGTGCTAACATTAAATGGTCTATTCCATTTACAGCTTCTGTTGCATTCTAATAAAAAAGGAGAATTATTGATATGAAAAAAATAATATTAACAGCATTTGCCGCTCTTATGGCACTTTCAATTTTCACAGGTTGTGAATATAACGCTATTGATGAAAAACCATTACCAGTTGAATGGTCATCTTCATATCCTGTAAGCAATGATGTTGTTGCTAAAGCAAAAGAAGGAGCTGTCATAAAAATAGAAATAGCTCCTAAGAATAATGCTAGTAACATTCAAGTTTTAGTTATTTCAAATTATTGGTCTGAAAGAGAATCTCAATTCTATAAAGACGGGAGTTCTGTAAAAAATGATGGTAGTTGTACTGAATTATATTATACAGTATCTTCTAGAATGGCAGCTGCAGTTAAATCAGAAGGTGGAATGTTATTAGTAGGTAGTGGTTATAAAGTAAAATCTGTCAAAATTGAAAAAGAAGCACCTGCAAATCCTTTAGAAACAGAACTTGAAACTGTAAAAAAAGAACTAGAAGAACTAAAAAAAGGAACATCATCTGAAAAAACACAACCAACTAAAACAGATGTTACTTCTATCAAAATAGAAAAAAATGCACCACACAATAATCAAGCTGTTATTACCTTTTTAGATGAATCAAATGAATACGTTGCTAAAAAAGGTGATGTACTTACTTTCACTATAAAAGGAACTCCAGATGGAAATGTTTCTGGATTAAAAGCATTTATAATCGATAACTCAGCAGCAGCAAATTGTTGGAATCAACTTTCTTCTTATATTAATACAGATATAAATTTAACAAAAGATACAGAAACAACAATAACTGTAACAGCACCAATAACAGCAGATGCTTCTAGCAAAGAACCTGCAGCTTGTAAATTGGCATTATATTTCGAACCAGTACAAGATGATCCAGTTACTATTGCAGTATCTAGTTTTGATGTAAAAGTAGAATAATAATATTTTTATTAAGACAAATTCCTTTTAATGCACTCCAAAAGTAAAATGCTTTTTGGAGTGCATTTTTTTAAATTCTTAAGGGATTCTCAAGGCTCTCCTTGATGTCGTGTGATTAAGTCGTAATCAAAACTAAAAATTTATGTTTCAACTTGCATCCCTAGTTTTTGTTCCAAAAACTAGAATTTTCGTTCTCTCACAGTCTCTCTCCAAAGAAAATATTTTAATAAATCACAATGCAATCAGCACATTTTTCAACAAATTTCAATTTTTTTCATTTTTTTTCAGAATTTTTGTCAAAACTGTTCAAAAAAGTCAATATTAATGGTGAGGACAAAAAAAGAGGTCGTTTATGGGGCAGTTTTCAAAAAAGTGGGAAGAATTAAATTTTTCGGATAATTTTA
>SAMEA104315437__coassemble_1426_pt1 | contig 8326 bp, 10 predicted proteins | sample SAMEA104315437__metabat2_low_PE_023 | metagenome-assembled genome bin SAMEA104315437 (sample SAMEA104315437) | gut metagenome | biome: Monkey gut; feature: monkey-associated habitat; material: faeces | place: China | collected 2013 | reverse complement strand
TTACCCATATTTTTTACACCTCCGTGGGTGTCCTATTTTATGGGGTTGGTTCAAAGAAAATTGATATAGAACAGAAAGGGGAGAATCTGGACAGCGATTTGTATGAGTAAAAAGGGCTTGGCGGAATCCCCTAATCCACTATTCACCAACCGCATATCTGACTATAAAAACAAACTATTGGAAATATCAGCATTTTTCTTCTATTATTTATTATATCTATAAAATAAAAAGAAGGTTCAGAAAATGACGAAGGAAGAATTTGAAGAAATTGACAAGTTTGGGCTTGGCGCACCGAACGATGGTTTTGCAAAATATTTTACGGGGCGCTCGTTTTTAAAGCCGCTTACGGATTCAAAAAAAGGCGAAGTTCCAATTTTCAATGTAACTTTTGAGCCGGGCTGCCGGAACAACTGGCATATTCACCATGCGGAAAAGGGCGGCGGACAGGTTTTAATCTGCACGGCTGGAAGCGGATGGTATCAGGAATGGGGAAAGCCGGCGGTTTCTATGGAAGCTGGAAGCGTTGTTGTGATTCCGGCTAACGTGAAGCACTGGCACGGCGCAAAAAAAGATTCTTGGTTCAGCCACATAACTTTTGAGCCGGCTGGAGAAAACACATCGAATGAATGGCTTGAGCCTGTCAGCGATGAAGAATACGCAAAACTTTAACTTTTGAAAAGGACGTGGAAAATGAAAATAATTTGTTTTATGTACGCAAGCCTTGACGGGCGGATTGACTGCGCAATGACTGAAAAAATCGACCCGGAGGCAAAAAGCTATTACGAGCATCTTGCGTCGTTCGGGGATTTTACGCAGATAAACGGAAAAACGACAAACGCAATGCACTACGCTGCGGACGGTGTTTTTGAAGCAAAAAACAATCAGGAATGCGGTGAATGTTTTTACAAGGCATCAGATTCTTCCGGCTATCAGGTTTGCATGGACACGCGCGGAACATTGCTTTGGGAAACGAACAAGGTTGAGTTGTTGTTACAAGCGAAAAGTCAAGCGCAGAATATCTTGAATATTTGAAGTCGCGCGGAATTTCTTACATTGCGTGCGGTGCAGAAAAAATCGACCTGAAAAAAGCGGTTTCCATTCTTGAAAAAGATTTCCACGTAAAACTTGCGGTTCTTACCGGCGGCGGACACATAAACGCGTCATTTCTGGACGCAGGCCTTGTTGATGAAGTTGAAATGATGTTCGGTTCGGGAATTGACGGTCGCGAAGGCTGGGCAGCAAGCCTTGACGGAAGAGCTCAGGACAAAAATCCAGTTCTGTTAGACTTTCAGGAAGTCGAAAAACTTGAAAAAGGCACAGTGCTTTTAAAATACAAGGTGAAGAAGTAGAAAAAATTAACTATCAATCATAAAAAATTTTCTGAGATTTTAAAATTATTTTTATAAAAATAAGAACAACTAATTATTGCAGAAAAATAAGGACATTCTTTACGTTTTATATTATATTTAAAATGTATTTTTATCTTTTTAGCAAAATCCGGAGGTTTCTTTATGATTGAAGTTTCCCATATTTCTCGGAATTTTGGGGATTTTCGTGCGGTAAATGATGTTAGTTTTTCCATTCCAACTGGTCAAATTGTTGGATTACTTGGTCCTAATGGGGCAGGAAAAACTACTACGATGCGAATGATAACTGGCTATATTTCTCCAAGTGCAGGTCAAATCTTAATTGATGGAGTAAATATTGCAGAAAAACCTGTTGAATCAAAACAAAAAATCGGTTATATGCCGGAATCTGCTCCTCTTTATGGCGATATGATTGTCGAAGATTATTTAAAATATGTAGCAGATATTTATGGTCAAGATTCTGAAAAAAAAGTTTCTCTTTTATGCAATGAATGTGGCTTAAAAGAAGTAATGAGCAAAAATATCAATGAATTAAGTCGTGGAAATCGTCAGAGAGTTGCTTTAGCTCACGCACTTATGAATGATCCTGAAATTTTAATTTTAGATGAACCAACTTCAGGATTAGATCCTAATCAAGTGGAAGATGTTCGTGCAATCATCAGAGAAATAGGAAAAACCCGCACAGTAATTATTTCTACTCATATTTTGAGTGAAGTTGAAACTTTGTGTTCTCGTGCAATCATCATTTCTGGCGGAAAACTTGTTGCAGACAGTCCTATCGAAGAATTAAAAGATCGTTTTGGTCATGAAATTATGGTAAAAATTACGGTTGATGGCGATTTTGAAAAACTCTGTTCTGTAATAAAAACTATTGATGGTGTAGATAATGTTTCTAAAGTTGATGAAAAATCTGAACTTCAAAAAATACTTATTTCTGTAAAAGATGATTTTGAAATCCGACCTACTCTTGTAAAAAAATTGACAGAAAATGATTTTAATTTATACGAAATGTCAATTCAGAAAAATAGTCTTGAAGATGTATTCCATGCTCTTACAAATGCATCTGCAGAAAGCGAGGAAAATCATGAGTAATAAAAGAAAAAATCCTACTTTTGTAATTATGAAGAGAGAATTAAAAGCGTATTTTTCAAGTCCAGTTGCTTATATCGTTTCTGCTTTGTTTTTAATCGTTTGCGGAATTTGGTTTTTTATGCTAAACGCATTTTATTTGCAAAATCGAGCGGAATTAAGAAGTTTCTTTTCAAGTTTACCACTTATTCTTTCATTTTTTGTTCCAGCGTTAACAATGCGAATTTTTTCAGAAGAAAGAAGAGTTGGTTCTTTAGAAACTTTGATGACTTTGCCTGTTACTGAAGTAAATGTAGTTCTTGGAAAATATCTTGCTAGTTTAATTGGCACTCTTTTAATGTTAGTTCCAACTATTTTTTATGTAATTGTTTGTTGTACTTTTGGTTCTCCAGATTTTGGACCAATTTTCTGCGGATATTTAGGAGCAATCTTTCTTGCTGCTAGTTTTACTGCAATCGGAATTTTTGCGTCTTCTATTACAAAAAATCAAATTTTAGCATTTTTTACAGGATGTATTATTTGTATAATTTTAACTTTACTTAATACAATGTTGATTTTTCTTCCTGCAAAAATTGTAAATTTTTTAAGTTTTCTTTCAATCAGTCAGCATTTCAGCTTAATTTCTCGTGGCGTTATTGATACAAGAGATTTGTTATATTTTATTTCTTTGACTGCTCTTTTTCTGGTTCTTACAGTTAAGGTTCAGCAAAACAATAAACGTTAGGATGGCAGAAAATGAATAAATTTTTAAAATATTTAAAAAGTTCAAAATCAGATTTTGTTTTATTTCTGATTCTTTTAGTTTTAGCAAATATTGTTGCTCATAAATCTTTTGTAAGATTTGATTTTACTTCTCCAAAATCGTATACACTTTCAAAAGCAAGTAAATCAATCGTAAAAAATTTGGAAGAACCTCTTTCAATCCGCGTTTTTTTTGATGATAATCTTCCAGCACCTTACAATTCAATTTCTCAATATGTAAAAGATATTTTGTTTGAATATGAAAACGCTGGAAATAAAAATTTTTCAGTTTATTATATGGATATGTCAAAACCAGAAAATCAAGAATTAGCTTCAGATTCTGGATTACATCAAATTCAAATTCAAGAAATTAAAAATGATGAAATTGGATTTAAATCTGGTTATATGGGACTTGTTATAAGTTATGGTGATAATATTGAAATATTTGATGGCATAACTTCTACAAATAGCCTTGAATATAATATCACTTCTAAAATTACAAAAATGATAAACACTGCAGATGCACTATCTTCTTTAAATGATAATCAAAAAATTTCTGCGACACTTTATCTTTCTGAAGAATTAAAAAATCTCGCAATTAGTAATATTGACCAGGTTGAAGATTTTGTTAGGGAAGTTGTAAATTCTGTAAATAAGAAAAATCAAAATAGTCTTAATTTTAATATTGTTAGCCCAAAATCTGATGAAGTTGAATCAATTGCCCAGCAATATGGAATTCAAAAAATTTCTTATCAAACAGAAGACAAAAATGTTCAATTTGCAGCTTTAGGATTTGTCGTTCAGTATGAAGATAATTTTAGAACAATTCCTCTTACAATTCAGCGTTCATTCTTTGGTTATGCAATTGATGGACTTACAGATTTAGAAAATAATCTTTCTACAAATCTTCAAAGCCTTTTGTCTAAAGTTTCTTCAATTGGATATGTTATTGGTCATAATGAATTAGACCATTTAGATGAAACTTATAGCGGATATTTAGATAAAGCCCTTCAAACAATGTATAAAATAGAAGAATTGGATTTAAATACAACAGAAATTCCAACTAGTATGAATACAATCATAATTAATGGTCCACAATATGATTATACAGAAGAAGAACTTTATAAAATCGATCAATTTTTAATGCGTGGTGGAAATATTTTATTTTTTATAGACGGAATGAATCAAGATGGAACTGCTCAATACACCGGCGGTCAGCAATTTGTAAAAAATGAAATAAATTTAGACAGACTTTTAGAATCTTACGGAATTGATAGAAAGAAAAATATTGTTATGGACAAGCAATGTTTTGTAAATAATCAAACTCAATACGGAAATTTGAATTATTATTGGGCTCCAGAATTACAAAAAGCTCAGTTGGCAAAGCATCCAATCACCAATAATTTAGGATATGTTTATATGTTCCAGAATGGAGAACTTGATTTAACTAAAGCAAAAGAAAATAAAGATTTAAATGTTACAGTTCTTGCTCGGTCATCTGAAAAATCTTGGACAATGGATTCAAATATAATGTTAAATCCTGTTTATATAGCATCTCCAGAAGATGATAAATTAAAATCTTATGATTTAGTTGCTCTTGTAGAAGGAAAATTTTCAAGTGCGTTTGATTCTGCTCCAACTTCGGACGAAAATGCAGAAAATACTGATGAAACTTTAAAAGCATCAAATCATCTTTCTTCAAGCATAAGAAACGGAAAAATATTTATTTCAAATTCTTCTTATATTACGACAAGAAATGTAATTAATGAACAGGCAAATACTCCAGTTGCAATGTTTATATTAAATGCAGTTGATTATTTAAATGGAAACGAAGATTTATGTACAATGCGAACAAAAAATCTTTCTGCAAATACATTAACAATAACTTCAGGTTTTGCTGCTTTATTCTGGAGATATTTCTGTGAATTCGGACTTGCAATCCTTGTTGCAGTAGCAGGATTTATCGTTTGGAGAATTCGTTCAAAACACAAACGTCAAATTAATGAAAAATACAATCCTAATGATACAAGAACAATTGTAAAAGAAAAAAAACAAGTTAATAAAAATGAAAAAGGTGAGTAATATGAAAATTAGAAAAATTGTATTATTAACGTCAAATGCTATACTTTTAGTAATTTTAATTTGCCAAATCATTTTTGGTGCTGGCGAAAAAACAAAAAATCTTCTACTCACAAAAGAACCTACAGAAATCACAATTTCTACGCCATCAGAAAAATTTTCTATTGTAAAAGAAAATGATTCTTGGTTTGTTGGTGAAAAAAAATATCCTGCAAATCAAAATTATGTAGATTCAGTTTTAAGAGTTGTTCGTTCTATAAAATTGCTTGAAAAAGTTGGAAGTTTGAATTCTGAAGCAACAAGTATTCGTTATGAATTAAGTGATGATAAAAAAATTGAAGTTACAGTAAAATTTGGTGATGAAGTTTTAAGAACTCTTACAATTGGAAAAGATGCTTCTAACGGAGCACAAAATTATGTTTTGGTTGATGGTTCAAAAGATATTTATCTTGCAACAGGAAATCTTCGTTCGGAATTTGATAAAAATACAAATTATTTCCGTTCAAAAATTGTTCTTGATGTAGAACCAAATGAAATTTCATCAGTTGAACTTACAGATTCAAATAATAATTTTTGGTCAATTAGTAGAATGGGGTCTGGTGATGATGTTGTATGGAATTCTTCGCTTGAAGAAATTGAAGTTGATGGAGAAAAAGCAATTGAATGGTTTGAAAATCTTGCTTCAATTACAACTCCAAAATGGTTTGATGAAGAGCAAGAAGGTTCTAAAATCGTTTCTGCAAAAATCATCGTTGGTTTTAAAACTATAACAATTGATATTTTTGAAATGCCTCTTGTTGAAGGTGAAAATCAAAAATATTGGGCAAAATGCAGCGAATCGCCATATCCTTTTGAAATGGCTTCGTATACAGTTCAAAAATTTCAAAAAACAATAAAAGACTTTTCAAAATGATAAAACTTGTAGCGTTTTTAGGAAATTACGGTAAAGAATACGAAAAAACAAGACACAATGTTGCCTGGTATTTTGAAGATTCTTTGCCTTTTGCAAATAAATTTAGTTGGCAAAATAAATTTAAAGGTGAAATAACTTCTTTTTCGCCAGAAGAACTTTCTCAATGGGCTTGTGATTCAAAAATTTGTTCCAAAAAAGATAGTTCTCCTGTTTTAGTTCCAGAAAATTCTCCTTCTCATATTTATTTTTTAAAACCACAAACTTACATGAATTTAAGCGGAGAAAGCATTATTGAAGTAGCTAATTTTTATAAAATCGCTCCTGAAGAAATTTTAGTTGTTCATGATGAATTAGAATTGGCTTTTGGTTTTGTAAGTTTAAAATGGAGTGGCGGATTAGGCGGTCATAACGGATTGCGTTCTACAAAATCTGTTTTAAATACACCAGATTTTTGGCGTTTGCGATTTGGAATTGGTCGTCCAGAAAATGAAAATATTGGAATAGCAGATTATGTTTTGAGCCGATTTTCAACGCAAGAACAAGAAATGATTCAAAACGTTTTTAGTCAGACAAATCTTCTTTTGGTAAAACTACTTCTATCAAAAGAACCTAAAGATTTAATACAAATTTGGGGAAAGAAAAAATTAATTTAAATAAAATTTTTTGATTTTTTTTTTCATACCGACATTCTATGACGCTCACGTGCCTTATAATGAAAATAATTATGATAGGAAATTGTAAGATTTTCTATTAAAAGTTTGAGTTGAAAACTGATTATTTATTTTCAAGAGAGGCACAAAATGAGCAAACAAATTTTAATTAATTGCGGAAAAAATTGGTTCGAATTTTCAAAAAGTCAAACAGGACAACTTGATTTTTTAGGAAAAATAGAAAATCCTCAAAATATTGATGTAAGTGATTTTGAATGTTTAAATGGAAGTTTGTATTATTCTCCTGCAAGATATATTTTTCTCCAAGATGAATTAAATTTTTCATCACAAATATATGTTTCTCCAGAAGTTGATATTTCTGATAAAGATACTTTTAACTTTTTACTTCACATTGGTGCATTACTTGAAGCCGTTGAGGAAAAAGATTCTCTTTTAGCAGGAAAACTTTATTTTTATAGAAAATCATCATTTGAAAAATTTGAAAAACTTACAGAATTTATTTTAGAGCCACTTTGTGTTGAAATTTTGTTTAGTCTTTGTTTTGGAATTTTAAATAACATAACTGAAGATGAAATTCCTTTGATTTTTAATCTTGCAAAAAAGAAACTTTCGTATGAACCGTCAAACGAAAATCTTTCGCAAGCGTTTATACGTTATTTTAAGGAGAAAAAAAATACAGTTACATTGCCGGTTGTTGGGAAAAATCTTCATGAATGGACTTTTGACTCTGATATTTTAGATTTAATTCCTTCAAATTTCACAACTACAGATTTTATAAAAGAAGCAGAAAAGTTTAAAAAAGCAAAAAATGATTTTTACAAATCATTGGAAATTTGTGTACAAGCAGAATTATATAATCCTGTAGATGAAAACGCAATTTCAGTTTTAATAGAAGATGTTGATTCAAAACTTGCAGGAAATACTTATTTTTCAAAAGCAGGATATATTCGTGCTACTGCGGCAGAAATTATTCGCAGTGTAAATCAAAAAAAACTTTCTTACAAAGGAAAACTTGTTCGTTTTAATTATAAAGAAATCATTATAAAAATCGATTTTTAGGAAGAGCGTTTATGGATGGTGTAGTTTTAGTTTTATTTATAACAATATACGCAGTTGCAACAGTTGGACTTATTTGTGTTTTGAAAAAAAAGTCCAAAAGGGACTAGAAGAGAGCTGATAAAAACTGATAATTAGGGAGATGTTATCAGTTTTTATCTTTTTTTTGGATAATCTACTTTCTCATACAATAAGATTTATTCTTTAATAAAAATCTTTCCTCCTGCAAAAAGCCCCTCCCACACACACAACATTCCCCCACATTTCCTCTTTCTCCCAAAAAACGCACTTATAACAAAAGATTATTCCTAAACCACCCAAAAACAGCCACTTGGCACAGTTATTGCTATAAAAAGACCGTTCAATTTAAACGGAGGATTTTTTTAAATGAAAAAAATCGTTGGAATAAT
>SAMEA104315437__coassemble_1365_pt1 | contig 8598 bp, 7 predicted proteins | sample SAMEA104315437__metabat2_low_PE_023 | metagenome-assembled genome bin SAMEA104315437 (sample SAMEA104315437) | gut metagenome | biome: Monkey gut; feature: monkey-associated habitat; material: faeces | place: China | collected 2013 | reverse complement strand
CGGGATTCAAGTGTCTTGAATTATCGGACTCCAATTGAAGTCCGAACAAAAAAAAATGGTAGTATGAAATTGTCCAAAAAAGTGGGTTCAGTTCAAATCTGCTGCCCGAACCGCCTCATCTGCCTGAACATAAAATTTCCTCCAAAAGAATATTAGGCAAAAACAAGGGGATTTTTCAATAGGCAAGAGAGTAGAGGATTTCTTTCACCATTACAAACCAGCGTTTTTATTCAAAATTCTTTTTAAGCTCATCAAAAGTAACTTTTCCGTCAATTTCTTTAACTTGGATTTTTCCATTAAGAATATTGAAAAAGAATTCTGCAATATCTTTTACATTTAATTCCGGTCCTTTCTCACCATTTGATTTTGTCAGTGAATAAGTCTTAAGAATCTGACTTCCAAGACTTGCAGAAATTATAAGAAAATGATTTTCCATTTTTTCCATATCAATCAAATCGCTTACAAGAACTCGGCTTGCAACACTATAACTGTTGATTAATGTTTGAGTTCCATTTTCATCAGAAAGAACAGTTCTCTGAGTATCATTTTCAAAATCGATTTTAATTTTTCCTGTATTCGGTTTTTCTTCTTCGTTTTTATAAAGAGAGCCTAAATCCGCCAAAGAAAGGTTCCAGAATTCTGTTCCAGGAAGAAAAGACATTGGTTCAACAGAAAAAGCTGTTGGGTAAAGCAAATAATTGATTCCAGAAGCATTTACTTCCGGAGAATTGAATGTTCCAATCATACAGCCTGAAAGAATCAAAGTTCTGCTGGAAAAAACGCCTCCTAAAACTACACAATTTTCCAGCTGAATTTCTGTTCCATAAATAGAACCGCATACAATGCAATTTTTCATTTTTACAGTAGGAGCGTTTACATCTCCTCCATAAATTGCCCTTCCATTTGAAAGCAATGAAGAAACACTTTGAGAACTTGCAACCGATTTTACAAAATAAATCAAATCCTTGGCATCACTTTTTATATGCAGCTCTTTATCTGCAAAAACCGCTTTTCTAAATTCTGCAGGCCCATTGCTAATCTCAAGAAATTTCGCGTATGTAGCACCTTCAATCAATACATCGGTATCTATAATAACCTGCCGGTCTAATTCAGCATTAGTTCTTGGAATAATACTTGTTGCCACTCTATTATTACGAAGCGTAATTGTATTTTGCCCGAAATCTTTATCATTAATATCTTCCATGATTAATTCTCCTTAAGTTTTGTCAGCATTTCATAGATGCGCTTAGATTTTTCGTCTGAAAGCGACTGAAATTCTTTTTCTGCAATTGCGGTGAATGCCTCATCTACCAGTTTCATTTCTGTTTCAGTATTACTATTTGAATAATTAGAAATAAAATAGCTTTTTACAGTTTCATTGATTTTTGAAACAGAAGCTGATGATTTTAAATTAGAAAAACAATTATAATCATTCAGCTCTGAATTTAAATTTGAACTTTCAGTAAAAATAACTGGAATATAATTTTCTTCTCCGGCACTGCAAGATTTTTCAGTCACGACACTATTCACTTTATTTGAATATTCTTTTTCCTGAACCACGTTTGCGGCCAACCCATCCATTGCACGAAGAACTTTAGCCTTGGCATTTGCAACAATAAGCTGCTGCTGAATTATCTCGTCTTCATTCACCCCGATAAGAAATTGCGCAACTTTTTTTGCCTCTTCAGAATGAAGCTGCTCCCCCTGCACATGTTTTGAAATTTCAAATACATTCTTATCAAGCGCAACAATTCGCTTTTCCAGCTCTTCGTCTAAATTCTGAAAAATTTTGCCATATCGGTCTGATATTCTAGAATAATCATCCTGCATGACAATCTGCTGTTTTTTCAAAGCCGAAGATTTTGTTACAAGCAATTCAAAAACAGCTTTAAACTTTGCTGCAAGAGCCGCCATATTTTGGCTCAATTCAGATCCAATCATATTAAAAAATCCAGTTATAATATGACCAGACACATCTTTTGCAGACTTCACAATTGAAGCAACCTGAGATGAATTCATTGCAACAACAGCGCCATTCAACTTTTGAACAGAATTAGAGCAATTCACAACACTTGAATCAAATGGATTTGTATCAACAAAAAGATTTACAGAAACAGGAACTGAACCTGAATAATAAGCCGTTCCAGAACCAGAACCTCCATTCTCACTGGCAGGATATGAATAACTATATGATACAGAACCAGAATAAGGGACTGAACCACTATAGGTTTTGGTATAACTCATTCATTGCCTCCTATTCCAGCCCATTTTGATTCTCCAAACAGTCTCATCATTTCTTTCGCAACCCTTTCGTCCGAAATTTCTGAACTGATTTTTGCCTGAAAGGAATTTTTGACAGCTTCAAAATCTTTTTCTTCAACCTCATTCCAGTTAAAAGTGTCAGCTTTTTCTTTTATCTGATTTAGATATCTTGGATCATTTGCGTATCTTGCTTTTTCCGAGGAATAATAATTCTTAACAACAGAATCTTCTGACATCATAGAATCAGTTTCTGAAATAATAACAGGAACATACTGAGGCTGACGTTCTGAAAATTCAATATTTTTAAGAATACTTTTTACTGAATCAGAATAGTGCAACTGTTCAACAACATCTTTTGCCATTACACCAATGGATTTTGCACTTTTATTTTTAACCGTGGCACTAGTTTGCTTCACATTGATAAGCTGAGTATCATCACCGAAGCAAATTGCTTTTATTACTTCTCCACCAGCTTTAAACTGAGTAAGCTTATAATTTCTTGCAATTTCATAAGCTTTTTTATCAAGCTCGTGAATTCTTACTTCTAATGCCTTATCAAGTGCTGAAAATTGCTTTGTGTAGCGAGCCTTAATTCTTTCATAATCATCCTGCATAAGAAGCATAATCTTATCAATATCATTTTTGAAAGTTTCCATAAGCTGCATTTTGCTAAGCATTTCACTAGAAACCGCGGCAATTTTTTGATCAAACTGACTTTTCATCAAAATGAAAAATCCTGTGTCAACATTCTTGCATATATGTTCGGCTGCTTCCTGCTGGGCAATCACAACAGCACTTTCCATTGCAACAACAGAGGCCGTAACATCTCGCACATTTGAATTAACATAATCCAAAGAGTTAGCCATTGGAGAAGTATCAACAGTAATATCAAAGGTAGCCATTAATCCTCTCCTTCTTTATTTTCTTCGTTAGAATTTACGACATCCTCATTATTGACACCAGAGTCTTCAGCTGAAGCATCTGATTCAGAAGGCGAAATCTCATGTTTTTTCAACAAACTATCACTTTCTTCATCAATTTTAGAAATCTGTTCCGCCGCTATCTGCTGAAGATCCATAGAAAAATCTTCCATCAATTTTGGCTCAACACTTGGAACTGGAGGAAGCTCTGCATAAGTAGCGAAATAACTATTAACTGGAATTATTTTTTGCCGTCTTGGCTCAAGATTCTGTAAATTTTCCGGAATAATAGAATCGGCAACTTTCTTGCTTTCGCCATCACGTAAAGAACCTTCAAAATATTCAACAAACCCAAATTTATCAGAAGAGGCATTAATATCATTCTGAAGCGTTCTCATATAAAGCTGAAAAGCTTCACCGACCTCTCGGCAGCCTTCAACTTTCTCTTCAATTTCTTTAACTGCCGCATCTGAAGAATCAACTGGTTTTGTTTCCACATCTGTACGTTCTGTTTGATTCATAGCGTCTTGCGTCTGCTTGTAAGAAAGATAAGTGTTATGAGCAGTTGAATACTCTGCATAGGCATTTGTTATCTGTGTTATCAAATCCTGTCCAGATTTTCGGTTGTCACGGAAAGCAGCCTCAACATCCTGATGCCATTTATTCAAATAGCTAAGTTTCTGATCTTTTATATTATTGTAAATTTTCAGACGCTCAACTCTAGTTTCCTGCATAAGATTATTAATTAAAGGCATAAGAACTTCCTCTTCAATCTGATTGATTCCAAAAGGCATTATCGTTCTTGTGTTATCTTCAGCAACCCAGTTCTGATTATAAATGTCATATTTTACTTTCGAACTTTCTTTCAGTTCAAAAGGCTTGTAATTTTCCACACAATCCTGATAGTTAAAATTTGTATCCCGGATGCGAGCCAGCTCCTCAGCTTCAAGCTGCGCAGAATACTGGTTATATCCAGATTTCAATACTGCCGCAAGAATTTTGTTTGTATAATCCAAAAGTCCAGAGGTTGAATTTGTCTTGATTTTTGAAACAATCTGAACAGAATCTCCAAGCTTTTTTATCAATGATTTGAAATAATTCGAATTTCCACCGTCTGTGCTTTTTTCAAGTTCCTTCTTTAAATCGCTTATATTTGTAAAAGTGCTCAGTTTTGAGTCAAAATCTTCCGTGTCAAAAACTTTCACGATTGGCTTATCACCAGTTTCTGTCGTTGCATATTCATTCAAGAAAGCATCTTCCTCACTCTGCGGAGGAACCACGGGAAGAGAAACAGAACGAGTATCAGAGTCTGTCAGCAAATAACTGATATTTCTTACTTCCCGATCAATATTTCCCATATAATTATGCATTGTAATATTTTGAACGCTTTTTGAATAAGAACTTGTGTCTATCTGCTCCGCATCCTCATTTCCCTCTACGATAGGAATATTATTCAGATTCTCCTCAAGGTTTTCCAAAGATTTTTGAAGTTCTTTCGGCTGATGCAAAACTGACAAACTGAAATCTATATTTGGCATTGTTCCAGTATGATCCACAACAAAACTTTTTCCTTCAAAAGGAACACGAGTCGCAACCGGCACATAAGCTACGCCCAATTTTGAAACTTTATAATTTCTTCTTATATTTTTTTTCGCTTCCTCGTAAGAAGCAACCAAATCTTCGAAATTATCAAAATCTTTTTTTGCTTTATTTTTCTTTATAAGATGAACAATTGAAGTAATTCCGCATCCCAAGAATACACATCCTAAAACAACAGCGGCAATCAATATATCCAGAAGAAATGTAACAATTCCACCTGCCAAAGCCGCACCTGCAATTGAAACTGTAACAATTGAAATTATTTTGTGCTTCCGTTGCCTTTCCTGCGATGAATTTTTATTGTTTACAGCATCTTCTATTTTTTTCTCTAAATCGATTTCTTCTTCTACAATTTTTTCCGCAGCTTTTTTATAGTAATCAAAGAGAATTTTTGCCTCATCTTCATAAATATTTGAAGATTCTTTAAAGACTTTTCCTGTCATTCTTCAACTCTCCTTATTTTTTTAGCAATTTTCTTTGTTTTACCAAATTTGTTAATTCACTGATTTTTGAATCTATTTCATCAATTGTTACCACAGATTTTGAAAGGTCATTCGCATAAACTATCAGTTTCATTTCCAATCTTGAAGCCACATCGGAATCAACAGAAGACATATATCTGACATCATCGCATAAATTTTTAACCAATTCTTTCTGATTTATAAAATCATCATTCCATCCATCAGCTTTCAAGCTTAAAATTTCAAACGCTGATTTTAATTCATTAATTTTTGAAATAGATTTTTCTTCTTGTTCCTGAACTTTGCTTATGTGATTTCCGGCAAAATATCCAAAATATATAAAAATCGCTGATATGAAAAAGACAATTAATTCAACAAGAATAGATATTGAAACAGGCACAATCTCATTGAGCGACAAAACCGCAAAAATAACTGTTACAACTTCAAAAAAGATTACGCTTATCCAAATATTTACGGTAGAAGTTATTTTTGTGTCTACAGTTTTTATTGTAATTGAACTAAAAAAGAAAGGAACAAAGAAAACTAAATAGCAAACAACCATTTCTATCCAGAAAAATTTCTGAGCAGAAGAAAGACCGTTTTCTGGGAGCGGATAATTGACAACAGCAAATGCGACCCCAACAATAACAAGACCTCCTATAAATAGAAGCGTCTTAAAAATATCTAATTTCTTTGAATTCATCTATTTAAAATCTCCCTTTTAAATTCTATTGCCACAGTTCGGACAAAACTTTGTTCCGGCAGGAACGCTTGCTCCACAACGAGAACATGAACTGCCATTCATCATATTATTAACCGAACTTTGCCATTGAAGACTTGCACCACATACAGCACAACGCTTAGCATTTTCATCATTATCTCTTCCGCAAACAGGACACGGATTATAAGGATCTCCGCAATGAGGACAAAAACGGCTAGCTGAAGAGAAACTTTTTCCGCATCTTGAACAGAAAACTGTTGATTTTTTATTTATAGGAGAACTTCCAGACGGCTGCGCAAAAGATTCATTCGGAGTCATCATAGCACTTCCCATTCCTGGATTACCATTCAAGCCTCCGCCCATCATCATTGCCGCTCCAATCATTCCAATTCCACCGCGACTATTTTGCACAGCATTATTGACAGTTCCAAAACTCTGTTTCTGCTGCCATGTATATCCAGCAATATTCTGAGCACTTCTATCGCTCATTGCATCAGCAATCTTTCTTCCATCCGGAGTAGATGTATCCAAATCTACTGAAGTTACATAAAATCCTGTTAATTCAAAACCGTATTCATCCCAAAACTGTTTCAACGGCTCAGCTATATAAGCAGACAACTGGTCAAGATATGCCGAAACCTGCATTATTCCAACATGGTTCGCAGTCATATAAGTTACAATGGCACTATTTGTTTTTGCAACCAGCGGTCCCATAAAATGATCTGTAAGCTGAGCGGAATCAAATGTATTCAATGTTCCAACAAGTTTTACAAGAAATTTCTCTGCGTATTGAATTTTTACACCATATCGACCTTTTGCGATTATAGGAAGCATCTGGCCGTAATCAGCATCCATTATTCTTACAGAATTAGTTTCCCAATCAATTGTCAATGGAGCAGTTTTATTCACAAACCATACTTCTGCGGTAAAAGGATTTTTCTTTCCAAATGGAATACCAAACAAATTATGTATAATAGGAAGATTTTCTGTAGATAACGTATGTTTTCCAGGACCAAACTTTCCTACTATCTGTCCTTTAGAAAACAGCACTGCTTCCTGACTTTCCCTAACTATAAGCTGAGTTGCTGTTGTTAAATTCTGCTCTGGATAACGCCACGCAAATATATCATTGCTTTGAGGCTGCCATTCCACGCAATCAATTATAGCCATAAATTTCTCCTTGATTTTATATAATTATGAAGTTCTTATATTTTTATAATTAATTATTTTAACACGCCATCCGCAGATTATCCATCAAAAAACAGAAAATTGACAAAGATATAAAAATTTTTAAAAAATCTTTAGAGATTGAAAGTTCTATACATGATTTTAAAATTAAAAAGGGCTTAGCCATATTCACCTCACTAAGAACGTAAACTACTTTATTAAGTGTTTACTTAAATTAGCAATTTGAATTACACCAAGCCCTATTTTATAGGTTTTTGCAGTATAGCGGGGGTAGGACTCGAACCTACGGCCTCCGGGTTATGAGCCCGACGAGCTGCCAACTGCTCTACCCCGCGTCGTATTGGAGTATAATATATGATAATTATTATTTTGTCAATGAATTTATAAAAATCAACTTACACATTAGGGCAAAAAAACGCCTAATTTCTTCCCTTAACTTTAAGACTTTTCAAGTATTCTTTTGTTTCGGGCGGGATTCTTCTGCTTTCGAGGGCTTTCTGGATTGCCTTGTTGTGAGTCCACGGGTCGAGCTGCTTGTTCTGGATGTACGGAAGCGCCGCGTCATACTGCTTTACAAGCACAACGCTGAAATACCAGGCGGCCGCCATTTTTACATAGAACTCGTCTGATTTTACGTCCGCAACCAGCTGAAGCATTTCGGGTTTGAACGCATCGTCAAGGTAAAATCCGAGCAGAGTGACGATTCCAAAGCGCACGGTGTACGTTCTGCCGCTTTTGAGCCAGCCCTTCACTTTTTCGTAGACCAGCGGCAGATTTTTTTTGAAGATTTTGGGAGAAAGCATATCGCAGGTTGCCCAGTTGTCAACAAACGGAAGAAAACGCTCAAGCTCCGCAAGAAACTGCCCGATGTCGTTCGGAAAAATCAGGGAAAGCAGTGCGCCGTGCAGATTGTTTTCCTCGTAGTAAAAATGCGGAAGCTCCTCCAGAAACGCCCTTGCCTCCGGCATTTTTGCCGCCTTTTTCGCAAACTCACGCAGCGCCGGAGTCCGCACGCCGATAATTTTTTCAGCCGGAACATTCGGAATAAGCTTCGCATGAAACTCGCGGTAACTGTCATCTTTCAGCTCAAAAAGAACTTGGGTGAGGGGATTTAAAGGCATTTGGGTTGGCTCCTAGTTGATTTTGGAAAAAGAAAAACTTGATTTTCTTTTATAGTTTTGATTGTACGATTTTATTAACGTTTTCACAAGGAAGGTTGTAAAAATATGAGATTTTATGCAATCTGCAAAAAGTAAAATCAATTTCAAGTTAAGAAACAGTTATGAGCCGAAGCCTATTTTGTGAGTTTTTGAAAAAAACTCACGGTGCAGGTAATATCAATTTTAAGTTAAGAAACGGATATGAGCCGAGGCCTATTTTGTGAGTTTTTGAAAAAAAACTCACGGTGCAGGTAATATCAATTTTAAGTTAAGAAACGGATATGAGC
>SAMEA104315437__coassemble_1156_pt1 | contig 9836 bp, 7 predicted proteins | sample SAMEA104315437__metabat2_low_PE_023 | metagenome-assembled genome bin SAMEA104315437 (sample SAMEA104315437) | gut metagenome | biome: Monkey gut; feature: monkey-associated habitat; material: faeces | place: China | collected 2013 | reverse complement strand
TATTTTTTATTCATATTACCTCCAAAAATGTCCAACTTTTGGGGTTCAGTTCAGAACGCCCTTGTAATTTTCTGGAGGATTTTATGGATTTTGTTACTTTGAACAACGGTGTGAAGATGCCTATGCTTGGATTCGGGGTTTTTCAGGTGCCGGATGGAAATGTTGCGGAGCAGGCGGTTTATGATGCGATTTGTTCGGGCTACCGTCTGATTGACACGGCGGCGGCTTACCAGAATGAGGAGTCGGTTGGAAGGGCGATTCGGCGTGCGTTTACTGAAGGGCTTGTGAAGCGTGAGGAGCTGTTCATTACGACGAAGCTTTGGGTTCAGGATTACGGCTACGAGAATACAAAAAGGGCTTTTGAAAAGTCGGTGAAGGCTCTTGGGCTTGAGTATCTGGATTTGTATCTTTTTCATCAGCCGTTCGGCGATTACTACAACTCTTACCGTGCGATGGTGGATTTGTACAATGAAGGAAAAATTCGTGCGGTGGGCGTGAGCAATATGTATCCGGACAGGCTCTGCGATTTGTGCGAGAATTTTGAGGTTTTGCCGGCGGTGAACCAGGTTGAGCTGCATCCGTTTTTTCAGCAGGAGAAGTCTCTTGAAACGATGAAAAATTACGGCGTTGTGCCTGAGGCTTGGGGACCGTTTGCGGAAGGCAAGCATGGAATTTTTACAAATCCTGTTCTGGCTGAAATTGCGGCGAAGCACGGAAAAACGGTTGGGCAGGTTGTTTTGCGTTGGAATATTCAGCGCGGTGTTGTGGTGATTCCGAAGTCTGTGCATAAGAACCGCATGGAAGAAAATATTGCTGTTTGGGATTTTACGCTTGACGGCGACGATATGAAAAAAATTGCCGCGCTCGACATTGGGCACAGCGAAATTGTGAACCATTCTGATCCGGCGTTTGTAAAGATGATAAACACTTGGAAAATCCACGAGTAGATTTTGCTGGATTGATTTTTTTTGCGGATGCGTTAGGGATAGTAGGGGCGCGCCTGGCGCGTTGCCGGAGCGGAAGTTTGCTTTGCAAACTTTGAAGTGAGCGGAGCGAACGGAGAGCGGAGGCAATGAAAGCGAATGCTGGAACCCCGGATAGCCCGGCGCGAAGGCGGAGCTTTGCGGAGACAAGACGCAACGCCCTTAAACTGATTCTTGCGGAGAGTTTTATTTATTTGCTTTTTTTTAGACGGAGGAGTGTAAGCTAAAAACCGCTGGAATAGTGCGGCGTTTAGCTTACCTAAAGTTTGCGTTGCAAACTTCTTTATCGACAGCCACATCTCATTTCATTGCGATGTGGCGAAAAACAGTCAAATCGAAAGTTGAAACTTTCTCATTGACTTTTTTAAGAGGAAAATATGAAAAAGATTTTGTCTGGACTGGCTTTTTTGGGAGCGGCGATGGCTCTTTCTTGCACATCGGCGTTTGAGGATTCAAATAATTCAAAGGAAAACAAGGGCGGCTCGAAAATTCTTGTGGCTTACTATTCGGACACTGGAACGACTAAGGCTGTTGCGGAAAAAATCGCGGCTTATCTTGGGGCGGATTTGCTGAAAATTGAAAGCGAAGTTCCGTACTCAAGCGCGGACTTGAACTATGGAAACAGGAACAGCCGGGTTTGCAGGGAACATGATGAAATTTTCGGCGGAAAGGGAAACGGTCAGGCGACTGCGGAAGATATGAAAAAAGTTGACTCGAAAGTTGCGTCTTCTTCGGTGATTGACCTTGGCGGCTACGACACGGTTTTTGTTGGCTATCCAATCTGGTGGGGAATGGCGGCGTGGCCTGTGAACGGCTTTGTGACTCAGAATGATTTGAGCGGAAAAACTGTTGTTCCTTTCTGCACTTCGGTAAGCTCCGGGCTTGGAAAAAGCGACAAAGTTCTGCGCGATGTTGCGGGCGGAAAAGGAAACTGGCTTGACGGGAAAAGATTCGGAACAAGGGCTGGCGAGCAGGAAGTCCGTTCGTGGGTTGATTCGACTGGAATTAGAAAATAGGAATGTTTTTTGCCGGGCTGGAAAGTTGGCGGAATTTGAACTTGTCTTAAAGAGTCAGTCCGGGTGAAAAATTGATTCAAAATTTGAAAAGGCGGCGTTTTATGAAAATGAATTTTATTGGCGCAAAAAATATTTTGTTTTAGGATGTGGCAAGGATTGTAAGGTCTGGCGAAGCCAGTTCGTAAGCAGCTTGCTGCGTCGAATGAAGGCGGAAGCCGGAAACCTGAAAAGCCTGGTTTTGGCTGGTGAGCTTGTCGAACCTGCCAAAAGCCACCCCAAAATTTAAAACTCCCTTTCGATTCAATAATAAAACCTAGAAAAACGGAAGTACAATACAAGTTTTCGCCGCTGACTATGCGTTTTGTTATAGCGAACAAGTGCTGGACATCGAAATTGACTAAGTTTGAAAGATTAAAAAAAAATTTTACCAAATCAAATTCTTGTATTAAAATATTTATAACTAATTTTTATCAAGGGAGTTGCTATGAAGAAAAAAATATCGGTTGTTGTTAGTTTGGCGGTAGTCTTAATGTTTACAGTTTTGATTGCTTTACAAACTTTATTTATTGGGCAAGAATTTAAAAAAGCATTTGGTGATGAAGCGGAAACTCATGTAGAAAGAATCGCTGGAGCTTATTCTTTAGCTATTGCGAATAAAGTAAACGAATATTTAGGTCAAGTTCGTTTTTATACAGATTCTGATGCTGTTTCTTCCGGAAATGATGAAATGATTATTCGTTGGCTTCAAAGTCATGCTGGAGCACGTCGTTCGTATTTTTCTTACGTTATGTATGTAAATTCTTCAGGTGATTTTTTTACGGACATTGGAACAAAAGGAAATGTTTTAGAATCAGAAACTTACAATGCAATCTTTTCGTTAGGAAAAAATGAATACGTTTCAAATCCAACGACAGACCCAAATTCTGAAAAAAATATAATTTATGTTGCAAGAGCAGCAAAAATGCAGGGAAAAATTATCGGATATTTTGCCGCAGCCGTTCCAGTTGAAAATTTTCAATATATGACAGAATACATTCAAATTGGTTCTGAAGGAATTGGTGCAATCATCACAGACACTGGTTTGATTATGGCTTATAAAAATCGTGATTATACGATGAAAATAAATCTTCTATCATCATCTTTTGAAAGCGTAAGAAAAATGGCAAATGCACTTATAAAAGGTGGAATTGGTACAAATTGGGTAGAAAATATTGATGGAAAAGGAACTGATTTTATAGCGTACAGTCCAATTCCAAATACTCATTGGAGTTTCTGTGTAGTCATTCCACAATCTCAAATCTATTCAAGTCACAACGAACTTATTTTAAAACTTGTTGCTTTCAATGTGGGAATTTGTGTAATTTTGATGTTAATAACTGTTTTTGTTACAGGTTCAATTTTACGTCCTCTCATCAAAGTACGAGATTCTATTAAAAATATTGCTTCTGGAAGTGCAGATTTAACTAGTAGAATAAAAGTTTCAAGCAAAAACGAAATTGGTGCAGTTGTAGAAGGATTTAACGCTTTCACCGAAAAACTCCAATCTATCGTAAAAAAAATAAAAGAATCAGAAGATTCTCTAAATGAATCTGGCAATGAATTAAATGACTATTCTAACAACGCAAGAACTTCTATAAATGAAATCATTTCTAAAATTTCTTCAATGGATAGTTGCATTTATACACAAACAGAAGGCGTCTCTCAAACTGTAGTAAGCGTGAACGAAATTACAGAAGGTCTACACAATTTTGAATCATTAATAGAAAGTCAATCTGCTGGAGTTGCTCAAGCCTCAAGTGCAGTTGAACAAATGATAGGAAATATCAATTCGGTAAACGCATCTGTAGAAAAAATGGCAGCTCAATTCCAGGAACTTGAACAAATGGCTATTGATGGTGCAACAAAACAAAATGATGTAAATGGAAAAATAAATCTTATAGAAAGTGAATCACAAATGCTTCAAGAAGCAAATAGTGCAATCGCTTCTATCGCTGAACAAACAAATCTTTTAGCGATGAATGCCGCAATAGAAGCCGCACACGCCGGAGAAGCAGGAAAAGGATTTTCTGTAGTTGCAGATGAAATTCGTAAACTTTCAGAAACTTCTAGCGAACAGTCAAACACAATTGGAAAACAATTAAAAAATATAAAAGATTCCATTGAATCTGTTGTTTCTGCGTCGGCATCTTCTAGCAAAGCATTTACGTCTGTCGTAGAAGGAATAAAATCAACTGATAATATTGTTCAGCAAATCCATTCTGCAATGCTTGAACAGGCAGAAGGTTCAAAGCAAATTAATGATGCACTTCGTGATATGAATTCTAGCACAACTGATGTTCGTACTGCTTCAGAAAATATGGCAAACAGCAATCAAGCAGTTCTTAATCAAGTAGAAAAACTCGAAAATTCTACAGAAACGATGAAATCAAATATGGAAAATATGAAAAAAAGTGCAGAAAAAATTGGAAATATGGGAGAAGCGCTTTCTCAAATTACAGAAATAATGAAAAACTCAATTGACGGAATTGGAAATCAAATTTCTCAATTTAAAGTTTAATAATCAAATCGGGAGTTGAAAAGTGAAAAAGATTTTTTATATTTTAATATTAACTAGTTTAATTTTTGCAGGATGCTCAAAAACGTCTTCATCAAAATCTGATAAAATAAAAGTTGCAGGACTCATCCGTACAGATAAAGAAACTTTTATTGTTGCTTATACAAACGCTCTAAAAAAAGCAGCGGAACGAGAAAATGTAGACCTTTCTATCTGCATTTCAAACGATGATGCCGCAGTACAAATTGATCAAGTAAAAACTATGCTCAATAGTGGAATAAAATATTTTGTAATTACCGCTGTCGATTCTTCAATAACAGAACAAATTGCAAAAATAATCCATTCTCAAGGTGGAGCTGCAGCTTTTTCAAATATTGTACCATCAGATGCCGCTCTTGATGTTGGAAAGAACTTTTTTTATTCATCATCATCAGAAATTGCCGCTGGAGAATTTCAAGCTCAAATTTTAGAAGAATATTTTAAGAAAAATCCAGGCAAACTTTCTGGAAAAACCATAAACATTCTTTATTTAAATGGCGAATACGGACATTCCGCTCAAATCTTCCGCCGACAAGGTTTTATGAACGGAATGGAAGCCCGCGGTTATGCTGTAAAGGTTCTTGGAGAAGGCGGTGCAAACTGGAATTTTGATTCCGCCCGCCAAATTATTTCAAGTTTTCTTCCAGAATATGGTTCTCAAATGAATGCTATTATCTGCCAGAATGACGATATGGCTTTAGGCTCGCTCGCTGCCCTTGATGATGCCAAATATTTTTCTCAAACAGACAACGATGGAGATGGCACTATTTATAAAGTTCCTGTAATTGGTGTAGATGCAACGGACAAAGCAAAAGAATCTGTTCAAGAAAATAAACTTTACGCAACCGTTCTCCAGGATGCAGAAGGTCAGGCTTCAACCGCACTAGAACTCGTTGTCCAAATCGCAAAAACTGGAATCACAAGAGGATTTGTTACTTCAAATGGTGTAAAAGCCGCAACCGAAGTTACAGGTGAATCACCTTTGACAAGAGCGTCAATTTTGGAGCAATGTTTTATGGTTCCTTTCGTTCCTATTACAGAATAGAATTTTTTCGATTTTTTGGGAGTTACCTGCCTTTCAGGCAGGTCGGGTGTTCCAGCCTTCGCTAATCGCTCATTCCTCGCTCTTTACATTCGCTCGGAACTCCGGGCTTCCATACCCTAACTCAATTCTTTTTAAATTTATATAATTTCTCAAGATTTATAAAAATTTACATTGTTAGTATATTCTAACATCATTTTTTTTGATATATTTATAATAGAATTTTATCTATCTTTTATTGGAGGATTTTATGGATTTAGCAGAAATTGATGAATCTGGAAAAGGATTATTGTTTTTTGGTGATGTTGATGTTGAAATTGTAAAAAAAATTGAAGGTCAGCCAAATGTTTATTTTTTACAAACTAGTTTTGAACTTGAAAGATCTGAACAAGTTTCTCCAAAAGAAGGACAATTTTATCTTCTAAAAAGCAAAAAATCCAACGTAAATTATAATCGTCCAATTAGCGTTTATCATTCTACAGAAAAAATAAATTCCAAAGGTAAAAAAGAACTTACTGTTCAATTTTTAATTTTAGAAAAAGGCGAAGGAACACAAGAACTTTGTCACATGAATATTGGTGAAAAAATGACAATCATCGGTCCACTTGGAACCTCCTGGCCTCGTCCTGAACAAGAACTTTTAAAATCTTCTAAACCAAAAATTGCTATTATTGGAGGAGGAATCGGCGTTGCTCCTGTTGCAAATCTTGCTTCCACATTGCCAGACGGTTCGTACGACTTTTATGCATCTTTTAAATCTGGTTCTTACGGACTTGAAAATGTAAAACCTGCAAATCTCAAAATCACAACAGATGATGGCAGTGTAGGAATTCACGGAATGTTGCCAGTTGCATTTTCAAAAGAAGCAGTTTTAAACGCTGGCTACGAATTAATTTATGCCTGTGGTCCAACTCCTGCCCTCGCCTATATAAAAAATCTTGCTGATGAACTTGGCATAAAATGTTGGATTAGTATGGAACACAGAATGCTTTGCGGACTTGGAGCTTGTCTTGGTTGTATGATTGACACAACAGAAGGCTTAAAAAGATGCTGCAAAGATGGACCTGTTTTCGACTCAAAAATCCTAGAATTTCCAAAACCTTCTCCAAGAAGAAAACCTCTTGAAAAAAATGAAGAACCAGATATTTCTACACAAATTGCTGGCATAAAATTTAAAAATCCTGTAATTGCATCTGGAGGAACTTTTGCTTATGGACAAAATTTCCGTGGAGTTTCAGATGTAAATGCGTGGGGAGGAATTTGTTCAAAAGGTGTTACTTTCGAACCTCGGCAAGGAAATAAAGGCGAACGAAGTTTAGAAGTTGCTGGCGGAAATATGAATTCTATCGGTTTACAAAATCCTGGAATTTCTTATTTTATAGAAAATCTTCTGCCAGGAATGTTGAATCTTGAACCTGTAACAATCGTAAATCTTGCCGGAAGTGATATTGAATCTTATGTTGAAGGTGCAAAACTTTTAGACAAAACTGATGCAGACATCATCGAATTGAATATCAGTTGTCCAAATATAAAAGCAGCAGGTCTTGCTTGGGGACTAAGTGCAGAAACCGCTTATTATTGTGTAAGTTCAGTTCGTGCAGTTACAAAAAAACCTCTTATGGTAAAATTAAGTCCAAATGCTCCAGATAATCGTCCAGTTGCACTTGCTTGTATAAAAGCCGGATGTGATGCAATCAGTTTAATAAATATGGTTCATGGAGTTGCAATTGACATTGATAAAGGAAAACCATTTTTTAATAATGTTCATGCAGGATATTCCGGTCCAGGATTAAAACCTCTTGCTTTAAGAATTGTTTACGATGTTGTAGAAGAAATAAATAAATTACCACCTGAAGAACGTGTTCCTGTTATTGGAATTGGTGGAATTACAAATTGGAAAGATGCAGTTGAATTTATTATGGCAGGCTGCACTGCAATTGAAATTGGACAAGCAAAATTTACAAATCCAAATGTTGCAATTGATATTCAAAACGGTTTAAAAGAATTTATGAAAAGTCATGGATATCACAATCTTGAAGAAATGAGAGGAATTGCACAAGTAAAACATCAAAATGAACTTGGAACCGGCAACGAAAAAGAACATTACAAAGAATTAAAAGATATGATTTTAGGATATCTTCCTGTTGTTCCAAACGCAAGCCGCAGATAAAAAAAATTAGGAATGGTGAATAAAATCAATTTGATAAATTCATCATTCCTAATCAATTTTCAAAAAAATCACTTATTTTTATTATAATAATCAATTAATTCATTTTTACAAGTTAAAAAAACACCAGCAAGCGTTGAGTCAAAATGAGAACCTGAATCTTCTTTTATAATTTCAAAAGCCTTTTCATAAGAAAAAGCATCTTTATAACATCGTTTTGAAACCAAAGCATCAAAAACATCTGCAAGAGCCATAATTCTTGCTTCAATTGGAATTTCGTTACCTTCTAAACCATCTGGATAACCTTTTCCGTTTACTTTTTCATGATGAAATCTCGCGACATTATATGCAATCTGAACAAATTCATCTTCCTCTGCACCTGAAAGAATTTGTTTTACTAAATAACCGCCAACAACAGGATGTTTTTTCATCTTTTCATATTCTTCATCTGTAAATTTTCCTTGTTTGCGAAGAACTGCATCATCAACGCCAATTTTTCCTAAATCATGCATAGGAGCACTTCTAACTACCAAATTTAGAAAATGCTTATCAAATCCCAAGTTTGAATTTAATAATTTTTCTGAAAAGATTTTTACAACATCACTTGTTCGCTTAATATGACCGCCCGTACTTAAATCTCTCGACTCAACCATTTGAGCCATTCCTAAAACAATTTTATTTTGAATTTCACGAATCTTTTGAGTTTTATTTTCAACTTCAATTTGTAATTCTTCATTGAATTTTTCGCGAATTTGGAGAATTCTATGATGTTCCGTTGCATCTTTCATTTCTAAAGTGAATCCAACACATCTTCCCCTAAAATTATCAAGTGTGTGGATTTTTGTATCAAAAAACTGAGAACCAATCATCTGTGATTTTGTACTTGAATGAGAATGAATATCTGAACTTTGTAAATTTTCTTTAAAATCTTCCACATTTAAGATAATTTGTTTTAACTTTTCTGATGGTGATTTTATTTTTTTTCCAACTTCGCAATCTTTTAATTCTGGAAAAAGTTTTTGAGCAAAATCATTTGTTCCCATATATTCCATTTTTTTATTAAAAACAATAAAACCAATATTATCCATTTGTTCACGAACAATATTTTTATTTTCATTTACCGTAAAAAGATTTGAATTATAAATGGGAATTAACGCACCTAAAATCACAGGGATATAAATTAGAGGCAAAATATCAGAAGTTAAGAGAAAGATTTTTTGAAATACATAAGCAAGAATCGAAATTCCGAGCAAAGAAACCATAAAATAAATTTCTTTATGGTGAACAGATTTATTTTTTAAAATAGAAAAAATCACAACAAAAAGAGAGGCAATCATATAAACATACAAAGTGATAAGATAAAATGTATGAAAAATTCCGTATTCTTTATTAACAAGAGAACCAATTCCATCAATAATCTGAAAATCAACCGCTTTATAAAATAAATCAGAAAATCCCACACTTAAAGATGATAAATAAATTATAATTTGAAAACTCAGCAAAGGAGCAATAATTTTTTTTGAAAGCCGAACATGGCAAACTTCACAAACATTGAAAAAATATAAAATTGGGAGGAAACTTGCACCAAGATAAATAATTTTATTAGAAATAATTGCACTTTCAAAATTCGTTGATAATGCTAAACTCAAATATCCAACATTTGCAAACATCATAATTAAAATCATTATGTTTTGACACAAACTTTTTTTTACATCAGTTATATAAAATCCCACATAAATTATAATAGAAAGTAAAACACAAACAGCATAAAGAATTAACATTTTTTTCTCCAAAATATACTAAATTCAATTATACGAGAAGAAAAGTGTGATTTCAATTTATTTTTTACAGAATCAGTGATTTGTTCAATTCTTGAGGCATTTTATGGAAATTTTACAAGGTCTACAATCGTAGAAAACATCATCAGTCTACCAAAATCAAAAAAAATCTTTCAATACATAATCTCTCACAACCATCTTCCTCTAACTTCCTATCACTTGTTCATACGTCAATCTAAAAACTTTGCTCTGTTCTT
>SAMEA104315437__coassemble_952_pt1 | contig 11458 bp, 14 predicted proteins | sample SAMEA104315437__metabat2_low_PE_023 | metagenome-assembled genome bin SAMEA104315437 (sample SAMEA104315437) | gut metagenome | biome: Monkey gut; feature: monkey-associated habitat; material: faeces | place: China | collected 2013 | reverse complement strand
CAGATGAGGTTGAATTATCTCTTGAAGAAACTAGAGTTTTAATAAAACAGTGTTTAAATCAAGGATGATAACTATAATTAAAATTAGTTTCCCAAGTGATTTTGATAAATTTAATCACTTGGGAAGAAAAAACTAGACTGTCATAATTTGTTGAATTGTTGCGTGTTCATGAACTGATTTTTCATTTTCTTGATTTGTTCTAAAAGGTGCTAAAGGCAATTTTGTTTTTCCAAAAACGGTAACTGGACCATAATTATACCAAGCGTAACGAGCATATTTTGGTGAAGAAACTTTTTTGCTTGTTAATATAATTTGATTTAATTTTTCTTTGGAAAATTCTGCTTCTGCTGGATAAAAAATGCCATCTTCGCCCGCAAGTTCAAATCCTGTGAAATCTGAAGGGAAAGAATTTCCTTGTTTTTCTTCCATAAGTTTTAATTCTTCTAATTCTTTTTTATCATCATGAAGTTCAAAACCATATTCAGCATTATCAAAAGTCAAAATAATTGAATCTTCTGTAACAAAATAGTCTTTTAAGGTTGGGGAAAAAACTTCTTTTTCTTCAATTTTGTTATAAACTTTTGATAAAGCAATATTTTCCATTCTACAACCTAAAACTTTTTTTGCTTTTGGATGAATATCATTAAATTGACCTAAATCTAAAGCAACTGTCATCCAGGCGTTTTTAATTGTTTGATGAACTTTTTCTTGAGTTTCGCGTATAATACACCAGTTTTTAAAATCTTTATCATATTCGTATCTGTGTTCTGGAAGTTGCACAAAAATAAAAGGAAGATTATTGTCATTCCAATCTGTTCTCCAATTGTCAATCATTGAAGAAAAAAGTTTATAATACATAGAAGGTTTGTGATCATCACTTTCTCCTTGATACCAAATTACTCCTTTTATTGTATAAGGCAAAATTCTAGAAAGCATACACTCATAAAGTCCAGTTGGTCGATATGGATTTTTACAAGATTTTGGACCTGGCCATTTGCATTGTCCAATTTTTTCTTGAACTTCTGCCCAAGTGATATTTGGAATTGTTTCGTAAAGGAGATTGCATTTTTTTTGCCATTCATCATTTTCTTTTGTGTAGTCATCATATTCTTTGCATTGTTGTTCTATAGATTTTCCTTTTGTTGCTTCTTCTTGTTCTGTAAGATATGTTTTTAAATCTTCATCTTTTTCAAGAAATTCTTTTCTCATCCAAGCGGAAGCAGAAGTTCCTCCCCAGTTGCAACCAATAATTCCAACAGTACAATTTAAATCTTTTGCAAGTTTTTTTGCAAAGAAATATCCAACTGCCGACCACGCTTTTTTCCATTCAGAATTCCAAGTTTGCCAGCAGGTATTTTTTTCTGCTTTATAAAAATCATCATCTTTCCAAGCAATTTTATTTGTGTAGTAAAAACGAACATTTGGAGATTTTTCGTTTTCTAATTCGAAAGGTCCTTCTGTACAATTTTGAAGTTCAAATTCCATATTGCTTTGTCCACCAGCGAGCCAAACTTCGCCAATTGAAACATCTGTAAAAACTGTGTCATTTATTTTTAAAGTACAATTTTCCCTTTGTGTTTGCGGTAAAAGTTGAACTTCCCAATATCCGTTTGAAATTGTTGTTGAATTCTTACTTAAAGAATTATTTTTATCATCAAAAAGTTCTGCAAAAATTTTAGTTTTATCTTTTCCGTAACCAAAAATTGTAATATTTTGATTTCTTTGTAAAACCATCTGATTTGAAAAAACTGCTGCAACTGAATAATCTGCCATTTAAAATCTCCTGTGCAATAAGAAAATGCGAGCCGTGTCGGAGCGTTTTCATTACTGTGTTCTATAAAAAGTTTGATTAGCGTGAGCGATTCAAACTTTTCCCCCATAAAAAAAGTCAATGAGGAAATTTCAATTTCCGATTTGACTTTTTAAGGTTTAATAAAAAGTTTGCAACGCAAACTTTAGTTAGATAAAATCGCGATATTTTAGCGGTTTTATCTAACACTCCTGTGCAATAAGAAAATGCGAGCCGTGTCGGAGCATTTTCATTACTGTGTTTTATAAAAAGTTTGATAAGCGTAGCGTTTCAAACTTTCCGTTTTTAGCAATAAGAAAATGCGAGCCGTGTCGGAGCATTTTCATTACTGTGTTTTATAAAAAGTTTGCAATAATTTATATTTTATAAAAACTATTCAATTTTATAATTGATTAAATCTCCATTTTTATAGACCAATTTTAACGAAAAAAACGGATAATTTGATTTTATTAAATCTAAGAAAATTTCATCGCCTTTCCAATGTGGAAGTTCATTCATTTTGGAAATGGGAATCCATTCTAAGTCGCCTTCATCGCAAAATGATAAATTTGATAATTCTCCAGAAAAGTCGTTACTCCAAAATAAATGCATAAATTCGCAATAAAATTCGTCTTTTTCTTGAGAAACAAAAGTTACAATTCCACGATATTCTGCAGAATTTAAACTTAATCCAGTTTCTTCTTTTACTTCTCTAAAAATACATTCTTTTGGACTTTCTCCTTCTTCAATTTTTCCACCAATTCCAATCCATTTATCTTTGTTGTAATCGTTTTTCTTTTTTGTACGATGAATCATAAGATAAGAATTATTTTTTTGAATGTAACATAAAGTTGTGTTTTGCATAAAATAAATTATATTCCCTAATATTAAAAAAATCACTATAATAAAAATTATGGCAACTCAACATAAAAAAATTGATGAACAGACTCTAGAAAACTTGCTTTATTTATCTCGTTTGTCTCCTGACAGTACGAATATGGAAACTTTAAAAAAACAAGTTGATGAAATTGTTGGTTATTTTGATATTCTTGCAAAATATGATGATAATGAAAATCCTTACGATGCATATCCAAGTACAGAAGTTGATAAACTTAGAGATGATACAATCGTTTCTGGATTAGAAATTAATGATGTAAAAAAGATAACTGATGAATTTATGGACGGATATTTTCAAGTTCCAAAAGTTTTGGGTGCTGGTGCATAATTTATTCAAAGGCGTTGCGGGAATGTGTCCCGCTAGAAGGGGTAGGGCGCAACAAAGTGCGGCCGAGGGGAAGGCTTTCCCCTCCTTAAAATTTTTAAAATAGGAAAAAATATGTATTATACAATTAAGGAAACTCGCGAAGCTTTAAAATCGGGAAAAATAACAAGTGTTCAGTTAATAAAAAATTCGATTGAAACGTTTGAAAAAGATAAATCTGCGGAAATTCCGTTGAACGCTTTTATAGAAATGTACGAAGATTCTTTGCAAAAAGCGGAATTGGCTGATAAAGAAATTGAAAAGGCTAAAGCAGAAGGAAAAATTGATGAATTGTTTGAAAAAAAGCCACTTTTGGGAATTCCTTTTGCGAATAAAGATAATATTAGTTCTAAAGGTCATAAATTAACTTGTGCTTCTAAAATTTTAAAAGGTTATGTTGCTCCTTATAATGCAACTGTAATTACGCGTCTTGAAAATGCAGGTGCAATTCCGCTTGGAAGATGTAATCAAGATGAATTTGCGATGGGTTCTTCTACGGAATATTCTTGCTATGGAGCTACAAGAAATCCTATTAATAGAGAATTTGTTTCGGGCGGTTCTTCAGGTGGTTCTGCGGCTGCTGTTGCGGCAAATCAGGCGTTGTTTGGGCTTGGAACTGAAACTGGCGGTTCTGTTCGTCTTCCTGCATCTTATTGTGGAATTTACGGATTAAAGCCAACTTATGGAGTTTTGAGTCGTTGGGGAGTTGTTGCTTATGGTTCATCTTTGGATCAAGTTGGAATTTTGGGTCATACTCCAGATGATATTGCGGAACCTTTAAGTTTGATGTGTGGCGTTGATATGTATGATGATACTTCTGCAGATTTGCCAAATGTTGATAAAATTAAAAATTTAAATGCTTTGTCTGATGAAGAATTTAAAAAGATAAAAGTTGCAATTCCAAAACAATTTTTAAAAACTGATGGTGCGGATTCTGATGTTGTAAAATGTTTTGAAGAAACTAGAAACTGGTTTTTGAAAAATGGTGCAAAAGTTGAAGAAGTTGATATTCCAATTTTAGATGCTTCGATTGCGTCTTATTATGTGATTGCTCTTTCTGAAGCGGCTTCTAATTTAAGTCGGTTTGATGGAATTCGTTATGGAAATCGAGTTGATAATGGAAAAGGTTATGATGAACTTTATGTTGATACTCGGTCAGAAGGTTTTGGAGCAGAAGTAAAACGTCGTATTATAATTGGAAATTATGTTCTTTCTGAACAGTTTTCTGGAGATACATACAAAAAAGGAATGACTGTTCGTGCGAGAATTCAGCGTGAAGTTGCAAAAGTTTTTGAGTCTTATGATATTATACTTTGTCCAACTTGTCCTACAGCGGCGTTTAAGCTTGGTTCAAAAGTTGATAGTCCTTTGGAAATGTATCTTTCTGATTTGTATACAACTTTTGTAAATCTTGCAAGAATTCCTTCTATTAGTGTTCCTGCTGGACGAACTTCAAAAGATAAAATGCCTATTGGAATGCAATTTGCAGGAAAAATGTTTAATGAAAGTTTAATTTTGCAAATTGCTAAGAGGTGGGATGGCGAACATAGAAATATTGGTATACCAGTGAAAGATTAGTTTAGAGTTCGCCTGAAGTTTGCTTTTAGCAAACTTCGTAAGATGGATTTTGAAGTTTATTGTTCAATTTTTTGTCAAAAGAAAGAATTTTTTCACCTAGCAATTTATTTCTTGAAACGAGCAAACTATCAACGAAATCAAGAGATGTGGAAGAATAAAGTTCTAGTGCAGACAAAACAACATCTTTATGCTCGATTTCAATTTCATCAAAAATGGGGGAAACAATACTATTTATTTTCTCTTTAGGAATGTTATAGAGTTTGTAAAGAACATAAACGACTTCCGCTACAACTTCAGGTAAAGTAAATGATCCTCTGTTTATGACTTGCTCTGATTTTTGAGCCTGTTCTGGAATATCGTTTAATAAATAACGAAGAATAACATTTGTATCAATCAAAGTCATTTTTCGCTCCAGAAAAAGACAATGAAGCAAATTTCTCTTCTTGAGAAATAAGGTTTACATTTGCATATTCATGAGCGATTCCTCTGCAAGATCTTTTTGTTTTTGTCTTTTGAGAATTATTTGATGTTTTTTTTAATTTTTCTAGCAATTCAGAAATAAAAGAAATTGTTTCGTTGTAAGTAAGTGACTGTGCTTCCTTAAGTAACATTTCATAACTCATATTTCATCTCCACAAGTTAAAATATAATCTGTAAAAGTTTTGCTGTCAATTAAGAATAATTTTCTAATGTCAGTTTGATTATGCAGTTGTTCCTTGCAAACTTCCTGAAGTTTAAGGTTTAATAAAAACCTTAAAAACGTCGAAGTCAAAGCTTTAAGCGGAGCGTGCCTTGACTCGACGTATTTTTTTCCAAAATATAATTTTCTATTTTAAATAATGAAGTTTTAATGATATAATAAAAATAAGTTATTTCTTTGGAGGATTTAATATGGGAAAAAAGAAATCAAGTTTACCATTAATTTATTTAATTGGTGTTGCTTTAATCACAATTGGATTTTGTGTTCCAATGTTTAAAGTTAATTTTGGACCTTTTGGGGCTTCTACATCAAATGGTTTTAAGTTTATAAATTTTGAGAATTCTAGTTTTGTTACAATTGGTGCTCTTTTAATTTTTATTGGTGGCGTTGCAGGAATTTTAGCGTGTTTTATCTCTCAATTATCAAAGTTAAAATTAATTTTTTTAATTGTAAGTATTGTTGGTGGAGTTGTTTTGATTTTAGGATTTACCACAAACGGCAATATTTACAAAGCAATAGGTGAACATATTTTAAAATATGCTTATATCGGATTTTATATGGTTATTGCCGGTTGGATTATTGGCTTAATAGGATGCTTTTCTAAAAAGTAAAATAATTATCACAATTTTATGATTTTAGCACCGGATTTTTCATCAATTTGAAGATTCGGTGTTTTTATTTTAACTTGAATTAAATCTCCAGAATTAAACGCGTTTTTGTTTTGAGTTTTTAATAAAACTAAACCAAGTTTTGAGCATGCGTAATGTCCAAAATTATTTCCTGGCAAAAAGAATTCATCTGATGTTATTTTGCATAATAAATCATCATTTTGAAGTGAAAAAATATTTTTATCTTTAGTTACCGCTAAAAATGATAAAGTTGCTCTTTCTTTTGGTAATTTTGCTCTTTGCGAAAGTTTTAAAAGTTTTGGAGGAGCATCTTCTGTATTGAATGCAAAATTGCACCATTTATTTTTACTTCCTGTAAAAGATTTAAAACCATTCATCGGACAAGAATTTTTATGTGGGCAAGGAGAAATAATTTCAAAATCATCTTTTATAAAACGTTCTCTTAAAAGACTTAATGTTCTAGCCGCTTTTGGAATTCCTGGTTCAATAAGAAGAAAATTTGATTTTTGATTTGCATAATGAAGAAATTGTTCATAATATTTTTTTGTTTGAAATTCTGGTGGCATTGAATTTGCTTGATTTAATTCATTTAGAACATTTGCACAAGTAATAAAATCTGCTTTTTGACGAAGAGAAATTCCAAAACTTCCTTTTACGCGAATGATTTTCCAATGTGTAGAATTCATTTTTGCAACGATAGAAAGATATAAATCTTCGCCCAAAGCCATAGAATTTGCAGAAACATCAATACAATACCAAGTAAGATTCAAATTTCTTAATTCTGGACGAGCAAGCCAAATTGCATTTACAACTGTAAGAGGTCCTGAACCAATATCCAAGCAGATGTTATTATTTTTAGGGAAAAAATCATTTGGAAGATTTGCAAAAAGTCTTGTAAGACGAACTAAATTCCACCAAGTGTAATAACGTACATAACTAGAAAGTTGAATTGTTTCATTCATATAACCAAGTCGTCGTTCAGAACGTTTATCAGTTAATTGATGAGAAAGTTTTTTGATATTATCTGGAAGTTGCTGTAATTGTTTGCTATTTAAAGGTCGAACACCTTGAACAATGTCATCAAAATTTAAAAGGATTTTTTGAGAATCTTTTGGAATTTTTTCCATATCAAATTGAGAAAGAATTTTTTTGTAAGATTGTGAATTTTCTTTTATCATAGTTTTGATTTCTTTAATTTTATATAAGTTTCTAGAAGTTCTTTTCTTGCTTCTTGAATTTCTTGAATTAGTGCAGAATTATTTTGAACCGTTTGAGATTCTTCTAAAATTTGCCGACCAGCTCCTTCTGCTGTAAATTTTTTTTCTGTAATTAAATATTTTATACGAAAAATTAATTGAATATCATGTTGAGTGTAAACTCTGCGACCACCTAAATCTTTTTGTGGAGAAAATCCGGGAATAACTTCTTCCCAATATCTTAAAATGTGAGCTTTTACACCAGTTAAATCTTCAATTTCACCAATTGTATAAAACATATTTGAATTATAAAGATTTAAAAGTTTTACTTCAATTGAATAATTTTTAAACTTTATATGATTTTATATAAATTTGCTTACAGAAATTCCATCACCATTTTCATAAAATTTTGTATTAAATTCTTTATTATTTTTTAAGAATTCAATATATTTTTTTATTTTTTTTACAAGTTTTATCGTACTGTAATTGTGAGTTAAACTCAAATCATCAACCATTCCATGAAAGGAAAGATTATCAGTGATGATTGCACCATTTTTAGAAAGATTTTTTTTAAATTTTTCAAAAAATTTTATATATTGAGCTTTTGGTCCATCAATAAAAATTAAATCAAAATGCTCATCAAGTTCAATTTGAAGAGCATTTGCATTTATAACTTTTATTCTGTTTGAAAATCCAAAATCTTCAAAATTTTGTTTTGCTTTAATACATCTATCAATATCAATTTCTATTGTCGTAATTTTTATATCATCATTTATTTTTGCAAATTCGATGGAAGAATAACCGACGGCAGTTCCAATTTCTAGAATATTTTTTACATTATTTCGTTTTATGTATTCGCAAATAAATTCAATTCCTCCATCACGCATAATTGGAATAGAATTTTTTTTAGCATAATTTTTTATTTCTGTAAGATTTTCCATTTATTATTTTCGTTCCAAATTTTTTCCCATTTTTTTATAATAAACTAAACATAAAATAATTCCAAAAACTGTTGCAGTTGGAGCAGCAAGTCCAATTCCTGTTAAACTTGCATTTGGAATTCTACTCATTATAAATGACATTGGCAATCTTACCAAGAATGATTGCAAAAGTCCTTGAATCATAACAAAAAGCGATTTTGAATGACCGTTGAAATATCCCATATAACTAAAAAGAACACTTGTAAGAACTGCTTCTGAAGCAAATCCTCTCATAAATTCAAACGAGCGGGCAATAACTTTTGGGTCTGATGAAAAAAGATGTGAAACTGCATCTCCTTTAAAAAATAGCAGCAATCCAACAACTAATCCGACTGAGCAACCAATTTTCATTCCGCAAAGCATAGAATTTCTAGCACGTTTTTCATTTTTTGCACCGACATTTTGGGCAACGAAAGGTCCCATACTTTGCATAAGAGCTGATGGAATTAACATTACGAATTGTTGAATTTTTTGAGCAACTCCATATCCTGAAGAAGCGTCTAATCCTAAGTTATTTATGAAAGCATTTAAAGCTAAAAAGCTGATTGAAGTTAAAGTTTCTTGTAATGCGAGTGGAAATCCAATTTTTACGAATTTTGGAATTTCTGAACCAAAACGAATAAATTTTATGCTAAAAACAAAAGGAAGTTTTTTCTTTTTTATGATAATTAAAGAAAGTAGAACACTAACCGCTTGGGCTGCAACTGTGGCAATTGCGGCTCCTGCTACGTTCATATTAAATCCTTTTACTAAAATTAAATCACCAATAATGTTTACAACGCAAGCAATTGCAACAAAAATTAAAGGAGTTTTTGAGTCGCCCATTCCTCTAAAAATACAACTGATAAAATTGTATGCGACTATAAAAATAAATCCTCCACCACAAATACGCATATACTGAACAGTTAAATCTAATGCTTCTTCTGGTGCTTGTAGAAGGATTGCAATTGGTTTTGCAAGAACAATTAAAACAAGAGTGAACAAAATTGCCATTGCAATAAAAAACGCGATGGCATTTCCTAAAAGTTTCCCGATTTTTTCATTTTGTTTTGCACCTAAATATTGTCCCATTAAAACTGTTACACCAACAGCAATAGAAACTAAAATAAAGGTGAACATATTTAAAATGTTTGTTCCTGTTGCAACACCACTAATTCCGGCAGTTGTTCCAAATCTTCCAACAATTAAAAGATCAACTGCACCATACATTGCCTGGAGAATTAATGCTCCTAAAGTTGGAAACATAAATCCTGTTAATTTTTTAAAAATACTGCCAACTGTAAAATCTTGATTATCACTATTTTTATTATTTTTCATATTAAAGAGTGATTTTATCGACAATATAATCTTTTGAAAAGTAGAAAAATTATTTTGTTTTTGGCAGATTGCTTACAATCATTTTGTGAAATTCCGGAAATGTTTTCTCCAAATTTACAGGTTTTCCTTCTTTATTTAAGAAGCAGCTTGTACTTTTTCCTAAAAAAACAATTTCATCGTTTACTTTCATGATATAATTTAAAACAACTTTGAAATTTAAACATTTTTCTGGAATTACTTCAATGATAATTTCGTCCGGAAAAGTTGTTGTTTTTTTGTAATGACCTTCAATCGTTACTACAGGAGAAATTATTCCAATTTCTTCCATTTTGTCATAGCCCATTCCCATTTGATCCATATAATCAATTCGAGCTTCTTCCATAAATCTAAAATAATTTGAGTGATGTGTAACACCCATTTTGTCTGTTTCGTAATAATTTACTTTGTGATGATAAGGTTTCATATTTTTATTTTTGACATTTTTCTATTCTTTGTCAAGATGAAATAAATTTTAACAAAAGAATAAAAATTATAAAAAAATTTGCAAAAAACATTAAACCTTTTTTTTATGATTCCGAAAATCAAGTAAATGGGTGGTGAGAACCCTAACTTAAAAATAAGGAGATTATTATGGTTATTAATCACAATATGAGTGCTATGTTCGCTCAGCGTTCACAAGGCATCCAGGACTTAAACCAGCAAAAATCAATGGAAAAGCTTTCATCAGGTATGAGAATTAATCGTGCTGGAGATGATGCTTCTGGATTAGCTGTATCAGAAAAAATGCGTGCACAGATTCGTGGTTTGAATCAGGCTTCTACAAATGCTGAAAATGGTATTTCTTTTATTCAAACAACAGAAGGATATTTGCAAGAAACAACTGATATTATTCAACGAATTCGTGAATTAGCTGTTCAATCATCAAACGGAATTTATTCTTCTGAAGATCGTATGCAAATTCAAGTTGAAGTTTCTTCATTAATTGCTGAAGTTGATCGTGTTGCTTCTGCTGCGCAATTCAATGGAATGAATATGCTTACAGGTCGTTTTGCAAGACCAACTGGAGAAAATGTTGTTACAGGTTCAATGTGGTTCCATATTGGTGCAAACATGGATCAAAGAACACAAGTTTATATTGGAACAATGTCTGCAATGGCGTTAGGACTTCGCAACGTTGGTGATGAATCTATTATGACAATTGAAACTCCTGAAGATGCAAACCGTGCAATTGGTACTTTGGATGAAGCTTTAAAGAAGATTAACAAACAACGTGCAGATCTTGGTGCATACCAGAATAGACTTGATATGACAATCAAAGGTCTTGATATTGGTGCAGAAAACTTACAAGCTTCAGAATCTCGTATCCGCGATACAGATATGGCTGCTCAGATGGTTGAATTTACAAAAGATTCAGTACTTTCTCAAGCCGGAACAGCAATGCTGGCACAAGCAAATCAGAGTTCTCAGAATGTACTTAGCTTGTTAAGATAGAAAGATATATTTTAAGAAAAAATGCCAGCAATTGCGTGCGAGTTTGCAAAAGCAAACTCGGTCAGTAACGAAGTTACGACCAATGCTGGCACAAGCAAATCAAAGTTCTCAGAATGTACTCAGCTTGTTAAGATAGAAAGATATATTTTTTTTGGAGAGAGACAACCTTTCTACTTTCGAAGCGAAGGTTTTCTCTCCAATCCTCCCACACAAAATAAATTACAAACAGTATCAAAAATAAAGTTTTTATATTTAATTTTTAAACTTTCCTAAAATCAATTTATATTTTATTTTGATATTATCATTCTTTTTTTTTGAGGTTTGTATGAAGAATTTTCTAAAAATTTTAGTTTTTTTATTTATAACTAGTGCGTTTTTTATTTCTTGTGATGGAATAATAAATAATAATGGAAATCAGAATTCTGGGACGAGTAATACTGGGGGGGGGAATCAGAGTGAAGCTTGAACTGACCCCAAATTTTAGGACAGTTTAAGCGGACATCTCGCCTGGAGTTTT
>SAMEA104315437__coassemble_893_pt1 | contig 12111 bp, 12 predicted proteins | sample SAMEA104315437__metabat2_low_PE_023 | metagenome-assembled genome bin SAMEA104315437 (sample SAMEA104315437) | gut metagenome | biome: Monkey gut; feature: monkey-associated habitat; material: faeces | place: China | collected 2013 | reverse complement strand
AGAGCCCAAAAACTTAGTGTTGTAATTGACACTAATCATAGGAGTTTTTTATGGCTTTTATTGTAAAACGTTCTTTGAATGATGCATTATTATCTATGTTTTGTGAATTAACTATGGATGAAATGTATTCTGAAGATGGAAGTTGTTGTTTGAACAATTTACCTGGTTGCGGACAGAAATGTGAGTTTCATGGTTGTGGACATTGTAAAGGATGTTCTTTATCAGGTTCTTCCTCTAATTCAGGATGCTAGAAAAAGTAAGGGATAATAATTATAACTAATTAATAATTATTATTCCTTATTCTATGCAATAATTATGGAATATACATCAAATATCTTAATTGAATCGTTTAGTATACTGCTCTTTACATTTTCTAAGTTAGAAAGTAATACTTTTTTTAAAAATATACAAGGAGATTATATTGATTCCATAAAACCTGTATTTTTTTCGATGAAGGAAAATAAACTTATAAGAACTATTAAAAAGTTAAAAAACAAAAATGAATTTTTTTCATTCTACGATTTTTTATGTAAAAAAATATTTTTACACCTTAATGGTAATAAACAATTTGAGAAATGTTATTCTCTATTAATTAATTTTTCAAACTCCAAAATATTTTGTGATTTTCATAAAGGATGGCAAAAGGGATTTAATTATACACAAAATATAGCAACCCCATCATTTTCACTTCTTCAAAATAACGAAATAAGAAATGTTTTTTTGAAGATAACATCTTTAGATTTAAAAAATCTTTATATAATAAATCCAAAAATAGTTAATTTTGAAAATATATATATAAATAAAACGAATAACAAGATTTTTTATGTATTAGGAAATTATTTATCTGAAGATGCACTCGCTTACAAGTCTTCCTGTAATGAAAAAATACTTGTGCCGTTTTACATTTTAAGTGAAATTCTTCAGAAAGTTTTGAAAGAAAATACAAATATTTATTCCAAAATAAAAAACAATAACTTTTTAAAAGATGAAATAAGTTTTTTTTATTTCTGGAAAAAAAATAAAACAGATTTTAAGATTTTTATATTAGCTAATACTATTGTATTAAAAATCTTCGAAAAAATTGGTTTAAAGACACATTCTATCGAATCATGTCTATCATTACGAGGTGTTAAAAATTTAAATAAAATTAAACAATTAATAAATATAAATCAAAAATTGGAAATAATTGTTAGTAATTTTATACAGTCTATAAGCGATATTCGTTTTCCGTCATATAATATTAATGCCAAAACTATAATTAAAACTACAAAAAGAATTGCAACAAAATCTAGTAAAATAGACTTAAAAAAAAATATAATACCTTCTGAACTAAAAAAGATTTTCAGTAATTCTGATTATCTAATATTTGGGGAACAACATAATTTTATAGAATATTACGCTTTTTTATCAGATTTGATTCCTTACTTAGCTAGCTTAAATTATAAATATATTTATTTAGAAGAAGATGAAGGGAAACAATGTTTTTTTGATGAATGTATAAATGGGAAAAATGATTCTCTAGATTTTTTATTTTTTAACTCTCAAAAAATCTTACTTAAAACAATAAGAGATTACAATGTTGGAAAGTCAAATGAATCAAAATTGAAAATATTTCTTTATGATATTAATAAAACACCATGTAATCCTAGTTCATTTGAATCCTTTTTTCAGAAACGAGAAAAATTACTTGAAGAAAGAATTCTAACCTTATTACAACAAACAAATGAAAAGGGAATAATCTTGTGTGGAGCAACACATGCATGTTTAAGACATGTAAAAAACTTTTCAAAGAACTATCTAACTCATACTTTTTCTCAGGGGATTAAATCGTTTTGTCAAACAAATAGAAAGAAAGCTTTTTGTTTTTTTTCTGATGCTATAAATATACAGAATTCATTTTATAACTATAATTCCTCACTTCCATTACGAAAGGTAATTACTATTAAAAATATAATGAACTATAAGTATTCCTTAAAATACTATATCATGAAAAAAAATAAACGTAAAATTTATTTCTTAAAAAACACAGATACACCATTAAACATAATTAATTACTTACCAAGTTTTTATTCAGATAATGATATTTGTAAATATACATCAGAAAATTTAATAATTATCCCTTTTGATTTAGGATTCGATGGGTATTTATATTTTCCATTTTTTACGGAGATTTAACTATGAATAATAAAAATTTATATTTTTTTGAAACAAAGGCTGAAACCATTACCTTTAAAAAATCCTCAGAATCTAAATAAATTTGAATACTTAAAAAAAAATATGATAGTATTCTTTCCGAAAAAAATAAATGGATTTTTTTTAGTTTTATAACAAACGGAACTTTTATTACCAAAGAAATGGCTAAAAAAATAAAAAATTTAGGTATTTATAGACAAACAGTAAGTATTGATGGTCCAGAGTATATTCATGACTTTTTTAGAAAATATTCAAATGGAGAAGGTTCTCATAGAGATGTAATAAGAGGAATAAGAGAATTACAACAAAATAATATAAAAATACACGCATCTTGTGTACTTACCGCAAAGTTTCCTCGTTTATCCGAAATTCTAGATTATTTTCTATCAATTAAAATTGATACTGTTCATTTTCAATTAGTAAGAACACCAGCCCCTTATTATTTTGATGATAAAACATTAAATCTCTTATTAGAAGACATAAATACAATTTACGAAAGGTTATTTATTGATATTTCAAACAGTGATTTTTCTTTATTAAACTTATTAAAAGATTCTTTGATTTTTTTACCAATAAAAAATTTGTTACTAAACAATAAATATATTTCTAGATGCAAATGGAATTAAAAGATAATAATAGATACTAAAGGAGATATTTACCCTTGTTTAGGACTAATAGGAAATCTAAATTATTGTTATGGCAATATTTTGGATAAGTCTCATTCCAATGTAAAACTCGAATTCCAAAATACTGTAGATCAAAATATTACATGTAAAGAATGTTGGGCACGATATTTATGTGGTGGTCATTGTAAACTAATATCCATAAATGAATATAATAATATAGAAAAAGTATCTAACATTGAATGTAGGTTCAGAAAGGAACTAATAAAAAAATCATTAATTTTATTTACAAAATTAATGGAAATTGATTTATTAGATAAAATAATTTTACCATTATGTAAAGATGATTTATGCGATATTATCAACAAATAGATGAATCAGATTGTGGCCCAGCTTGTTTGGCTATGATTGCCTCTTATTATAATTATCATCAAACGTTATCCAGAATTAGAGAGTTCGCAGGAACAACAATAAATGGAACAAACATAAAAGGAATGCTAAATGCAGCAACTGAAATTGGATTGAAAGGACATGCATTAAAAGGAAATAAAGATTCTTTTACTAAACAGTTACCAACACCTTTTATAGCGACTATTATCGATGATAATAATAATACTCATTTTGTTATTATTAAGAAAATCAGCTCAAAGAAAATCGTGATTATTGACCCAAATCCTATGAAAAAAAAATCTATCCTTAATTATGAAAACTTTATTAGAATTTGGACTGGTATAATTATTTTATTTGAACCATCGATAAATTTGAAAACAAAAAAGGAAGAGAATTTTTTTTTACCATTTTTTTCTATTCTTTATCGAAATAAAAAAGTTATTTTTTTTTCAATTTTGGCTTCATTATCGTTGCTTCTTTTTGGTGTTATAACCGCCTTTTTTTATAAATATTTATTTGATGAAATATTATTTTCTAATTCAATATTTTCACTAAATTCTTTTTCTTTAGGAATGATTTTTATAATACTATTCCAAGCTACTATCGGGGCAATCAAATATTTTTTTGTATCAACTATATCATTTAGAATTGATTTAGTTCTTAGTATTTCATATATAGAACATATATTAAAATTGCCTATCGTTTTTTTCGAAACAAGAAAATCTGGAGAAATTCTCTCACGCTTTAATGATTTGGATAAAATAAAAGAAACGTTTTCAACTACTTTAATTTCATTTATTATTGATATAATTACTATATCTTTTAGTATACCTTTATTATTAGTTATCAGTCCTAAATTATTATTAGTTTCATTAATTTCAGTACTTATCATCTTATTATTTTCGTTTATTTTTTCCAAAGTTTTTAGCTCTTTATATAATAAGGCAATGATACAAAATGGAAAACTTTAATCAGTTTTATTTGAATTAATTAATGGTATAAGTAGTATAAAAGCCCAAAATGCTGAAAATGTTTTATATTCTAGATATTTACAAGAAAAAAATAATGTAACTTTATTAAATTGGAAAATAAATTCTTTCTCTATTATTAATGGTTTTTTGACCACATTAATATCATTAATCTCAAATTTGATGGTATATTGGCTTGGTGCTAACAGCATAATCGTGGGGACATTAACAATGGGTACATTAATATCCTTTAATTCTTTATTGTCTTATTTCACAGAACCATTAATCCGTTTATCAAATATTCAAAAACAAATTCAAGAAAGTATTATTGCAACTCGTCGTCTAGGAGAAATTTTAGATCTTGATGAAGAAAAAATTGATACAACATCTTATATCTCCCATGAAATATTAAAACAAAATATTTATTTTAAGCATATAAGTTTTGCGTACAAAAGCCGCAGACCTATTTTTAATGGGTTATCATTTACTATACCTGGGGGAAAATGGACTGCCATAGTTGGACCAAGTGGTTGTGGAAAAAGCACCCTTATCAAGTTATTATTAAGATTTTATGATATTGATAAAGGTTCTATTTCTTTAGGTGATATTAGTATTGATGAAATGAATCCAGAATTATTACGAAGAAATATTGGTTATGTACCTCAAGATATTTTTTTATTTAGTGGAACAATAAAAGAAAATATTTCTTTTTCGCATCCAGAGGCTAGTTTTGAAGAAATAATAGAAGCTTCCAAAAAAGCAGGATCACACTTCTTTATAGAACAATTGCCAAAAAAATATAATACAATACTTGGTGAACATGGATGCGGTTTGAGCGGAGGAGAAAAACAAAAAATTCTATTAGCGAGAGCTTTGTTATATAACCCAAAAATACTAATTTTAGACGAAGCAACTAGAAATCTTGACAAATTAAGCGAGTTTGAATTAGAAAACATAATAAAAAAACTTAATAAAGAAGGAATAACAATTATAAGTATTGCACACCGCCTTTCGACTATAAAGGAATGTGATATGATTATAGTTATGCAAAATGGTTCTATAATGCAACAAGGAAAGCATAATGAATTAGCAAAACAAGACGGTCTATATCAAGATATGTTAAGAAATGGAACTATATAATATGTATATAACAAATATTAAGAAAATACAAAATGTAACAATATATAATGAAACAACACCTACCAATTTTTTTTATTTATTTCTAACTTCAATTTCATTATTTATTTTTATTTTTTTATATGGGCAAATATTTCAAAAATAGATGAATTTGTAAATTGTAAAGTAATTCTTAGACCTATGACTCCAGTTTCTTCTATAAAGTGCGTTACAAGCGGGCAAATTTATTCAAAAAATTTTCAAAATGATGATGAAGTTTCTGTAGGGGATTTACTTTTTACGCTTGATACAACAGTTTACCAAACTGAGCTAGAAACTTATAAAAAAGAATTACTTAAAAATCAGAATGACATTTTTATAAATGAAATAGTTTTACAAACAATAGAAAAGAACTCTCTTCCTCAAATCAGTAAAAACTCAGATGCATACGTAAAGGCAAATTCTTATATTACAGAACTTCATCGGTATCAGGCTATAATCTCTGATGTAAAAACGAAGTTGGAACGCGAACAAAATAAGCCACAAAGTCTTAAGATTCCTCTGAATATTACAGATTTACAAAATCAGCTTAATCAAAATGAACTTGCATTTGAATCATGGAAGAATGGTCAAAAATTGGCTGCCCTTGATACAGAAAAAGCTTTGCAGTCCGCAAAAAACTCAATTGTAAGCCGGATTGCAGAACTTAATCGTGCAATTAAAAATTCAACTATCTATGCACCAATTTCAGGACGGATTACAGAAACTACAAAAGTTAATAAGGGTGATTATATTTTTGCAGGAGAAGAAATCTTAAGAATCATTCCGCAAAATGAAGAAAAACTTAAAGCGGAAATTTATATTGACCCAAGTTACATTGCACGGATAAAAGTTGGAAATCCAGTTAAAATAAAGTTTCCGGGTTTGCCTCCGAGCCGATACGGAATGATGGAAACAGAAATCTCAATTGTTCCACCTGATGTTACTTATGTTAATGGGCAACCTGTATTTATTGCTGAAGCACAAATTGATTCACCTTATCTTATTGCAAAAAACGGTCAGACAGCAAAATTAATTCCAGGTATTACCGCTGACGGACGGATTGTTACTGACAGAAGTACTGTAATGCAGATAATCCTTAGAAAACTAGATTTTATGAATTAAGAAAATATGCAAAGAAAAACAAATTATCAATTTTTTTATAAAACTTTTCTTATTTTAGGTCTTATCATTAAGACTCCTCTTTTTTCTTTATCATTGTCAGATTTAATTGATTTAACATTACAGAATAACATTGATATCATAACATCCCAAAGCGACTATGAATCTACTCTGCTTTCAGCAAAAACACTTGGTGGCAATTTTTTCTCCTGGAATTTCTATTTCTTCAACGAATTCTATATCAAATGACTATGAATGGAATACGTCTCCAGATTATTTTTCATCAAATATTACTTATTCACAGACAATTGTCGGAGGAACACAATTTTCTATAACAGGAACTTATTCCTTAAATTCAACTATATATAATGAAGAACGTTATATTTCTCAGGTACCAAAAATAAATTTCACATTAACACAAAGTTTACTTCCTTTCTGGATTCAAGGAAAAATATCTGACCCAACTATTTTAGGAAACAAACAGCAAGTAGATTATTATCACTATCAAAATATATACGCAAAAAAAACTGTACTTCAAAATTTGATTCAGAATTATGCTTATTTTCTAATCTATGAAAATGAAATTCAAATTTACGAAAATTCCATTTCACTTGTTGAAGAACAAATTGCTGCCGTAAATGAATTGCAATCATCTGGTAATACAAATCAAGCGAAGATTCTTTGGAATTTGAACAAACTGATGAAAATCTTACGGACTTAATAAAAGTCTCTCTTGAACACATTTCAGATCCGATGGATTTGATTTATCAACTAAAACTCCAAATGCTCGAAACAAAATACATTCTTCAAAAACAAAGTTCTGCACCGACATTAAGTCTAACAGTACAACCTTCATGGACATTAGAAAATGTTAAAAACAATAATTGGCAAGATGCGTGGAAAAAGGGAGAAAAAACATCTTGGACAGCAACTGTTAGTATGGATTTTTCATCTTTTTTTAAAAGTACAATTAGCAAAGATAAAAAGCATTATGAAATGGATTACCAGCAAGCCAAGAAATCATATAAAAATTATCTTTTACAGAAAAAGTTTGTAAAAGAACAATATGAAAATTTATATAGAAATTATTCCAATCAATTAGAAAGCATTGAAAGACTTCTTGCTAAAGAAAAACTCGAACTGAACGATTATAATAGATTATATAATGAAGGAACAATTTCAAAACTAGATTATGATTCTGTAAAAATCAAAGTGGAAAATGGCAAATTATCGAGAAATTGTGTAGAGATTTATAAGTGGCTGTATGAAGTTTTGTTGGAGATAAATTAAAAAAATCATAGTCTGAATTAGTGTCTTGCAGGAACAATATGTGTTCCATTTTTTGAATGATGAATGACACCTTTTATTGTAGGATGCTCATTCCCAGATTCATCTATCCATATTCTAATAAGTTTGCCGAAATCGACCCATTCCTTGCTGTCTGATACGATTTTACTACAATTCCCTCCTCTTGTAAGTCCTTGAAAAACTTGTATCGGGCAGAACCATAAACAAAAACCCAGGCAGCTTGTTCAAACGAGAGCAAACTACCTGAACTGTCTTTGAATTATTCAACAATGTTTAATGCACCACTGAATCCAACTGAATACACGCCTTCTGCTGTAGGACGAGTTTTTACTGCAACTGCATATTTCTTTTCAATTTCTAGATTGGAAGGAACATAAAATTCCAATGTTTTTGGAAGATTCCTTGTAACGACAGTTTTTATCCATTTTGTTTCATCAGTTTCTGGATTTCCGACAGAATCAACTCCACAAAAGAACACTCCACCGTTTTCACCTTCAATTTTGAGTTTGCTACCTGTAATTCTTACAATTTTTCCAATCATTACAGACTGCTCTGAAAGTCCCTCCCACAAACATTCCAAACTGCTTATGAGTGGAGAAGAATTTACATAGACAATTTTGTCGATTTCAATTTTACTTACACTTTCAGTAAGAGCTTTTGATGAAGAAAATTTTACTGTCAAAGAAGAAATCTCACTTGCGGTCTTAGGAGCAACTTTCATACCGCTAGAAAGAGCAATATAAAGTGTTCCTAAATCCAAGAGATTTACAGATTTTCCACCAGCAAGACTTACCTGTACTTCTGTTTTTAAGTCCTTAGCAAATCTCTTAAGCTCGTATTTATCGTAAGACGGAATCTTTTCACAAATAGAGCTGATTAAGTTATCAATATTCACAGTATTACGTGAAATCCGACCAAAAAATGTTTCATTTTCTGAAAAAGTAGATTTCTGAATTGAAACACTGACTTTGTTTGTAGAACTAGTAAACTCTTGCAGGAAAATTGCAGGCTCATCCCGATGCTGATAATTTCAAAACATTTTTGGATAAGACTAGTTCTGAAAACAAACAAAGAATAGTTAATTTTTTTAAAGCATATATTCCTAGTATAACAAAGAATAATTATTCTCAAAAAATAACAGAAGCTTTTTGCAAAATAATTTCCGATACTGCTTCCGGAAAAAAAACTATAAAGAACAAAGAACAAAATTCTATCCAATTAGATTTCTCTGAAGCCATAAAATCTCAATTATTTCTTGAAACTAACGGCTATTGTGCTAGACCTGAATGTAGAGAAAAACTTTCCATTATTAAAGATGGCAATATCCAATTTACATTTACTCCAACGCTCGTTGATAAAACAAAAAAATCAGATGATATACATAATCTGATTGCACTTTGTCCAAATTGTGAAAAAAAATATCTTACAAATCAGACAAAAGAGGATATTGAAAATTTAAAATCTATAAAAAAACAACTCGAGCATGACACAAACATTCAAGACATTACATATAGCGAACAAATTCACAATGAAATAAGTGCTATTCTTACAAAAATTCCAGCACTTATTAAGGAAGAACTAGCAGAACTTAACTATGAACCTATTCCTCTTACAAATAAATTTGAAAAAGCAGATTATCTTCTAGAACAAAAAATAAACACTTATGTTCAAACATATTACAGATTCATCACAGAGCAATCTAAACAACTAGAAAAACAAAATCTTTTTGACTATGAACTTTTCGCAAGTCAGTTTAGAACATTGTTCTTGAAACTTGAAAAACAAAACATTTCCAAATCAGAAATATTTGAACAGCTTTCTACAAAATTAAAAGATTCAACCGCCTGCATAAAAGAATCCTGCGAGGCTGTAATTGCTTCACTTGTACAACGTTGCGATGTTTTCAGAGAGGTAGTATATGCCTCTACCTGATAAACTTTTTTCCTACAATCAATCTATATTAAGCAAAATGCCTGTTATTCTTGAATATCTGGAAAAAGAAAATATGAATGTAAAAGATTTATACTCAAAAACAAAATCAAGTTTTGAATCTATCTCAGAATTTCAAGAAACTTTAGATGCCATATTTGCACTTGGCAAGATAAGGCTGACTAAGTCGGAGGTTTTAGAATATGTTGGTTGAACTTTCTTGTGATAAATTCATGTCTTATGGAATATTACGTCCGCCAATCCATTTTGAAAACGGTTTGAATGTGATAAAAGGCGGAAGTGAATCAGATAATTCAGTAGGAAAATCAACTCTGCTGATGATTATTGATTTTGTATTTGGTGGCAACACTTATCAGAATTCACAAAATGCAAAGCATATAGGACTTCACACAATAAAATTTGCATTTAGATTTTCTGACGGAATGCATTATTATACAAGAAGCACAAGCAACCCAAATGAAGTAATTATATGCAACAAGAATTATGAACCATCAAAAATGATAACAACTGACGATTATACAAAGGAACTTGCAAAATATTACCAAATAGAAGAAAAAGAGAAATATAATTTCAGGAATCTTCTAAGACTGTTTTTTAGAATTGCGGGAAATAAAAATGAAAATTCCGATGTTTTAGACAGCACAGGTCATGATACAATGTCCGATTCAATTGCAAAACTTGAAATACTTTTCAACTTATATGATAAAATCGGGCAACTTAGAGAAACCGCAAAAAATACAAAGGAGTCACTGAGTGCATTCAAATCTGCCGAAAAATTTAATCATATCGATGGAAGTGTTAAATATAAAAAAGATGTCAAAACAAAAGACAAGGAACTGCTTGAATTAAGATATGAGCTTGCAACTATAGAAAAACAGGCTGATATTGAATTGACTCAAACTCAAATCGAACAGACTGACGAAATTTCAAAACTCAAAAACACATTAGTTGCTTTGAATATAAAAAGAGGGACTATTACACGAAAAATTGACTATCTTGAAAAACAAAATGACATAGGAAAATGCACTTTTCAAAAATCAACATTTGAAAAACTTAGAAAATTCTTTCCAGATACAAATATTAAAGAACTCGAAAAAATAGAATCTTTTCACGGAAAAATCACAGAAATTCTTAAAACAGAATTTTCAGATGAGATAAAAACTCTTAAGGCACAGCAAAAATTACTTGAAAATCAGATACAAAAATTAGAAGATGATATACGCAATGCAGGATTTCCAATCACTCTTTCAAGAGAAAAATATGAGCAGATTGGAAAAATCAATGAAAAAATAAAAAATGCAGAAATCCAAAAGGAAAATTATGAAACACGGGAAAGATTAAAGGCTGAAAAGTCAGCAGCAAAAACAGCTCTCGTAGAAGGTGAACAGGATATTCTTAAAAAAATAGAAGAAAAGATTAACTTCAAAATAAAAAATTTTTGCCTTTTTATTGAAGCAGAAAAATTGTCTCCAAAACTTGAACTTTTAAATGGCAGTAGTTATAAATACAAAACTCTCATGGACAACGGAACAGGAACAAAAGAACGCGACAGAATTCTTTTTGACCTTGCAATACTTAATCTGACAAAAGTTCCAGTTCTTGTACATGATTCATATTTGTTTGCAAATATGGAGAACAATAGAGTTTCAAAAATAATTCAGCTTTATGAAAAACAGTCCAAACAAATATTTATTGCATTTGATAAGAATGTTTCGTTTTCTTCTGAAGCAGAAACTATAATCCGACAGAAAACACGAATAGAACTCTGTAAGAATGGCAACGAACTTTTCGGTGAATTTTGGAGCAAAAACAATATGGAATGATGCCGTAAGACCGTATAACTTATAATTACAAAACCTACTAAAACATAGTCCTTATTCTATTTTATTCTTTCAAAAACTCTTCCATAGTATCAACGAGCTCGCTGAAATTTGTGCGAAGGCGTTTCATCAAGTCTTGGGTACGACGCTCGTTGTGGCTTATTACGCTGCCTTGCGGAAGAAAAAGCTCGTAGGGTTCTACACCAAGAGCATTTGCAATATCAACGATTGTTTCAAAACTGCCCCATTTGCGTCCTGTTTCAATGTCATTATAAAACTTTTCTGATATTCCGACTTTTTCGGATATTTCCGCCTGATTCATTTTTCTATTTTTACGTAAATTTCTCAAATTTGCTGTGTATATTTCTTTTAATTCTTGGATATTCATCTATCAAATCTATGCACAATTTGATAGATTTATAACTTGCAATAAACTCTTAATTACTATCTATATATTCTTAAACACTATCTAATAGTTATATTTTATTTCATTCTTACCGACAATATGAAGTAGAAAGCCGTCTATTTGAACCAACCCCATAAATTAGGACACCCACGGAGGTGTAAAAAATATGGGTAAAA
>SAMEA104315437__coassemble_820_pt1 | contig 12860 bp, 8 predicted proteins | sample SAMEA104315437__metabat2_low_PE_023 | metagenome-assembled genome bin SAMEA104315437 (sample SAMEA104315437) | gut metagenome | biome: Monkey gut; feature: monkey-associated habitat; material: faeces | place: China | collected 2013 | reverse complement strand
TAGAGTACTACGCTTTTCTCGTTTTTTCTAATTACTTAATCGTAACGACTCCTTATAATTTATTTTTCTCATAATAAATCTCTAAAAATTTTTTAGTATTATACTTAAAAGGTTTACACGGTAGATTATCATTAAATTTGAAAACTTGTTGCATTCTTTTACAGCAACCTACCATACAACTAAATAGAAGAAAACATTGTTTACAAATTTCATTATTACATGGATTTGAATTAATTGTATAAGTTGAGGGTACTGAAGAATTTTGTATTTTATAACCATTTAACTTCATATATATTTTATCAGCGTGCCCCGCATCAGCAGGACATTTATAGATATCTCCTTTACTTGATATACAATAATAAGGATAAGTAGCAGCACCACAAGTTAGATGTGGTGGTTGAATATCAGGAAATTTATTTTCATAAATACCATATTTTTCATACTGTTCTATAATGAAATTAGAATACTCTTTTGCTGTCATAAGTTTTTTATTATTACTTGATTGTCCTTCATAACATTCTACAGGAGAAGAATAAACATCAAAGAAATCTTTATATTTTTTATGAAAATATGAAAAAATAGTATGAAATTCGTTTTTATTTTCATTATCAACATTATATCTAATATGAACGATAGGTTTATCTTTTTTGTCTTTATAAAAAGAATAAAAATCATCTAGGTTTTGAATTATCGTTTGATATGAATCATTATTTGTTTTATGAGGACGACGTGAATTGTGAGTCTTTTCAGTTCCATCAATTGTAATTTGATACAACATATCCTTAAATACAGACAATCGCTCAATATTTTTTTTATTTAAAAGATATCCATTAGTTATTATTTGATATTTTATCTGTATATCCTTCATTAGAGATAATTGTTGCGATAAATTAAAAATAGCTTATTTTTCAGAAAAACAAATCAGATTCCTTTTCGACCACATTTCTTTATCCCTCCTTTAATTACTAATACTATTTTTATTTTTTTTTCATTTTGTCAAGTACTGAGCCTTTTTGTTTGTTCATAAATCCATAAATTAACTATAGAAAAAATCGGTTTTTTTCACACAAAAACGAAAAAGTGTGATGAAATAGTAAAAAAGGGAAAAGAAAGGGCTGTTTTTCAAAAGGGAAATGAGAATCGCAAGAAAAGTGCACTCGAAATTGTCACACTGATTAAAAACGGCTAACATCGTTTCTGGAGACGAAATTGAAGATTTTACAATGTTTTTAACAAATAAAGTCGGTTTAGAATAAACAAAACTTTCGCATTAAAAAGGAATTTAATTCTTTCTCACAGGCTTGATTATCTCCCCAATCAAGTAATAAATCTGTAATTAATTGAGGTAGCTTTTTTTGTATTCAGAAAAACAACTATTTACCGCAAGCAAATATATTTTATGCCCATAGTAAATAGTTTATCATCCAAAAGTAAATAGCCTATTTACTTTTGGTTATTGACCAGTTTTTCCCATATAATTCATTGCCATTTCCCTGCAGTACAAGAACTTTATTTCTTTCAATTATCTGATTTGTGCGATTAGAAAATTCATTAGGAACTTCTTAAAGTAAGTTTCTGGATTTTTTTCAAGTTCCTGAATAGCTTTAATAACTCATGTGATTTTCTGGACAACTTTTGCAAGTTGAGCCATTCCGTTTGTTGATTAAGAAAAATCTATTCCCAGGCAACTGTTCCGTTTTCAGGAAGTTTATTGTCTTTCTCTAGTTTACCACTGATATTTCTCATGGCAGGCGAACCATATCTGTAATATTTTATATCTTTTTTAGGAATTTTCAGTTCATTTTCTGTTAATTCGGGCTCTCCGTTTTCTTTTCTTATTTCGTTTATGCCTTCTCTTAGAGATAAGGCATCTTCAATAGTAAATGTTTCCAAAAAATCATTAAGAACTGGAGTAATAATTTTAATAGTTTCTTTTTCAAGATTTACTTCAATAATTCCAGGTTCTGAATTTAAATTGCCAAACACATAGTAATAGTATCTAAAAATATTTTTTCCTTAAAAAAGAGTTTATACTTTACCATTGATTTTCTCCCTCTGTTTGTTATTATCGGCAAAATTTTTCCAATGCACTGAATATCTTAAAGTCAAATTTTTTGTTGATGAATTTTTCGGTGGGTGTGTCTGAAAAAAAGTGTATCTCCAAAAATTGTCTCCAACTTTTGGGGTACACTTCAAAAATTATCTACGCATCTTTTCTAAATCTAAACCTCAACATCACCACTGAATGTGAGTTTTGTTTCTCCTGTAAGATAAACTGTGTCGCCAGTGTAGCGCACCTGGAGAATTCCGCCGCGCACACGGACTGTAACATCGCTGTCCATCTTGCAGTAGCCGTTCAAGCACGCCGCAATTACAGCCGCGCAAGCTCCTGTTCCGCAGGCTGGAGTCTCGCCGTTAGAGCGTTCCCATGTTCTTAGCTTGATTTCGTTAGGGCCTACAACACGGACAAACTCCATGTTTGTGCGCTCCGGGAATGCCTTGTGGTTCTCAAAGAGAGGACCGAGCTTCTCAATGTCAATCTTGTCAACAAAATCAACGAAAGTTACGCAATGAGGATTTCCTACATTTACGCAAGTTATAGCATAATTTTTTCCGCCCGCAACAATCTTCTTGTTCACGACTTTCTCATCTGAATTTTCTGATAGAGTTGTCGGAATGTTTCTTGCCTTGAACTTTGGCTTGCCCATATCAACTGTTACAGAGTTCACTTTTCCGTTCATCTTGTAGCAGGTGAGCTTCTTGATTCCTGCCTCTGTCTCAATTTCAAGGATTGCTGTCGGCTCATCGCTTCGGCTGTGCTTGTCCGCGACACCGAAAACATTGTTCTCGTACAAATATTTTGCAACCGCACGGATTGCGTTTCCTGCCATCTTCGCCTCGGCGCCGTCCTTGTTGTAGAAGTGCATTGTTGCATCGGCTCTGCGGCTTTTTGAGACGAGAATCATTGAGTCGGCTCCGATTCCGTCGTGGCGGCTGCAAAGCTTTATTGCAAGCCCCGCAGGATTGTTCACCTCGTTTTCTTCTGTGTTGATAAGAATAAAGTCGTTGCCGGTTGATTCCATCTTGTAGAAATGGATTTTCTCGCGTGTTGTGCGCAGGTTGTTTATGTCAACAAGCTCGATGTTAGATGTGTTGTAGTCAGACATCAGGCAGTTAGCAAGCGCGTTCGCAGTGTCGATTGCTGTAAGGCAAGGAATATCGCGCTCAACTGCATGCCGTCTCATTCTTACGCTGTCAGCATGCGGATTTCTTCCTTTTGCCGATGTTGAAATCACGTAGTCGATTTTTCCAGAGTCAAGCAAAGTCAGCAGATTGTCGTCCGGGTTCTCGTGGATTTTGTTCACTGTTGTGACTTCCATTCCGAAGTCGCGCAGAACGCTGGCGTTTCCTTCCGTCGCGTAAAGCTTGAATCCCATGTCATAGAACTTGCGGGCAAGCTCCGGAATCTCGTAGCGGTCAGTCTTTCTTACAGAGAACAGAACACCGCCGCTTCTTTTCATATTGTAGCCGGCTGCGACCATTCCCTTGAAGATTGCCTCCTCGCGTGTCGATGCGATTCCAAGTACTTCTCCTGTTGACTTCATTTCAGGGCCGAGATGAGTGTCCACGTCCATAAGCTTCTCGAAGCTGAACACAGGAACTTTTACTGCGAAATACGGCGGAATCTTGTAAAGTCCCGTTCCATATCCCATATCCCTGATTTTCTCGCCGAGCATTGCGCGTGTTGCAAGCTCCACCATCGGAACTCCCGTGACTTTCGAGATGTACGGAACTGTTCTTGAAGAGCGCGGGTTCACTTCGATGATATAAAGGTCGTTGTTATAGATAAGATACTGGATATTTACAAGTCCCTTTGTTCCAAGGTCAAGCGCAAGGTCGCGGCTCTGCTTGATGATTTTGTGGCGCATCACATCGTTCAGGTTCCAGGAAGGATAGACCGCGATTGAGTCTCCTGAGTGGATTCCAGTGCGCTCAATATGCTCCATGACTCCAGGAATAAGAACATCCTCGCCGTCGCAGATTCCGTCAACCTCAAGCTCTGTTCCCATCATATACTGGTCAATAAGAACCGGGTTCTCAATTCCCTGCGCAAGAATGATTTTCATATATTCGTGCGTGTCAGCGTCATTGAATGCGATAATCATATTCTGTCCGCCAAGAACATAGCTTGGACGGAGCAGGACAGGGTAGCCGAGCTTGTTGGCGGCCTCAATCGCCTCGTCCTCTGTAAAGACAGTAAGTCCCTTCGGGCGGTTGATGTTGAGCTTCGCGCAAAGCTCCTCGAATCTCTCTCTGTCTTCCGCAAGGTCGATTGAGTCTGCGGAAGTTCCAAGAATCCTGATTCCCTGCTTGTCAAGAAATTTAGTCAGTTTGATTGCAGTCTGTCCGCCAAACGCCACGACAACTCCAAGCGGCTTTTCAACGTTGATTACGTTCATAACGTCGCTAGGCGTGAGCGGCTCAAAATAAAGGCGGTCAGCAGTGTCAAAGTCCGTTGAAACTGTCTCAGGGTTGTTGTTGATGATTGCGACTTCGTATCCTAGTTTTTTCAAAGCCCAGACGCACTGGACAGAAGCATAGTCAAACTCAATTCCCTGTCCGATTCTGATTGGCCCTGAGCCAAGGACGATAATTGTTCCTTTTGATTTTTTATCTGGATTTGAATGAAGCTCGTCAAGGAATTTCTTAGCTTCGTTCTCCTTGTCGTAAGATGAATAGAAATACGGAGTCTCCGCGTTGAACTCGCCTGCGCAAGTATCAACCATCTTGAATGATGTCGGAGCAGGCAAAGAGCCGTGTGCATATTTTACATCGTCGAGGCCGGAAGCGTCGTCTTCAGCGATGTTGCTGAGCTTCCACAGGAACCATTCATCAATCATCGTGATTTTGTGGATTTCATCAACTGTAAGAATCTTTCTCTTCAAAGCCTGGTAAACTGCGAAAATCCGCTGGTCAGTGCACTGTCCGACACGCTCTATGATTTTCTTGTCGTCTTCCTCTTCAAAAACCGGAAGATTCAAATTCTTAACTCCAAGCTCAGCGCCGCGGACAGCCTTTAAGATTGCCTCCTCAAAATTCTGTCCGATTGCCATCACCTCGCCGGTCGCCTTCATCTGGGTTCCGAGCTTTCTTGAGGCGTGGACAAATTTATCAAACGGGAATTTCGGCATTTTCACAACAACATAGTCAAGAACAGGCTCAAAGCAGGCGGCGGTCTTCTTTGTAACAGCGTTCTCAATCTCGTCAAGGTTGTAGCCTACAGCAATAAGCGCCGCGACTTTCGCAATCGGGTAGCCGGTGGCTTTAGACGCAAGGGCAGAGGAGCGGCTTACACGCGGGTTCACTTCAATGACAGCGTACTGGAAAGTCTCAGGGTTCAGGGCAAACTGGCAGTTACAGCCGCCTTCAATTTCAAGCGCGGAAATAATATTGAGAGCCGCCGAGCGCAGCATCTGATATTCCTTGTCGGCAAGAGTCACTGTAGGCGCGATTACAATTGAGTCGCCAGTGTGGACTCCGACAGGATCAAGGTTTTCCATTGAACAGACTGTGATAACGTTTCCAGAATGGTCGCGCATTACCTCAAACTCAACTTCCTTCCAGCCAGCAATGCATTTTTCAACAAGAATCTGATGGATTGGAGAACGGTGAAGCCCATTGTGCGCAATCTCGTCAAACTCCTCCTCGTTGTGCGCAATTCCGCCGCCGGTTCCGCCCAAAGTGAAAGCTGGACGGATAATCACAGGAAATCCAATCTCATTTTTCGCAAAATCAAGCGCTGAATCATAGTCAGTCACAACTTTTGAAGGAATGCACGGCTCGCCAATCGACTCCATTGTGTCCTTGAACATCTGCCGGTCTTCCGCCTTGTCAATTGTAAGAGGGCGCGCTCCCAAAAGCTGGACATTGTGCTTCTCAAGGAATCCTGACTTCGCAAGCTCCATGCTCAAAGTAAGCCCTGTCTGTCCGCCGAGAGTAGAAAGCAGCGAGTCCGGCTTTTCCTTTTCAATGATTCTCTGGATAACCTCGACATTCAGCGGCTCAATATAAATCTCATTCGCCATGATATGGTCGGTCATAAGCGTCGCCGGGTTTGAGTTCACAAGAACAACTTCAAGCCCCTGTGCTTTCAAGGCTTTGCAGGCCTGGTTTCCGGCGTAGTCAAATTCCGCCGCCTGTCCGATTACAATAGGTCCTGAACCGATAATCAAAACCTTGTGTATATTTTTATTTAAAGGCATTTTAGTTCTCCATTTGTTATATTTTTTATCTGATTTCTGGGCGTTTCCGTCGTAAACGGCGGACGGGTTATCCCTATCGCTTTTATTTAAGGTTTAATAAAAACCTTAAAAACGGCGAAGTCAAGACTTTAAGCGGAGCGTGTCTTGACTCGACGTATTACATCATGTTGATAAATCTGTCAAAAAGAAAATTCGTGTCGTGCGGTCCTCCGCAGGCTTCCGGGTGGAACTGCACGCTGAACGAAGGAATGTTCTTATAGCTTACGCCCTCGCAAGTTCCGTCGTTCGTGTTCACAAAACTCAGCTCCGCGTTTGCCGGCAGGCTGTCGTTTTCAACTGCGTAGCCGTGGTTCTGGCTTGTAATGTAGACACGTCCTGTCTTCAGGTCTTTTACCGGCTGGTTTGCGCCGCGGTGTCCGTATTTAAGCTTTGAAGTTTTCGCTCCGTTTGCAAGTGCGAGCATCTGGTGTCCAAGGCAGATTCCAAAGACCGGAATTTTTCCGTATTCGCAAATCTTTCTGATTTCTTCTATTATTTCTGTATTCTCAGCAGGGTCTCCAGGACCGTTGGAAAGCATAACTCCGCTAGGCGCCATCCTGATGATTTCCTCAGCTGTCGTGTTGTAAGGAACAACCATCACATCGCAGCCGCGCCTTTCAAGCTCACGCTCAATATTAGACTTGGCTCCGAAATCAAAAAGAACAACTTTCTTGCCTTTTCCGTCTGCAAAATCCTTTGTGTAATAGAAAGTCTTCGCAGGCTCCACAGCGTTTTCAAGCGGCTTCTCAATCATTGAGCCCTGTACATTCTTAACAGCGTCTACAATTGTATAGTTTTTAATCTTGTTCAGAAGCTCGCTGTCGATTTTAGGGCAGACATCATCGCTTGTAATCATTCCGTTCATAACGCCGGCCTCGCGCAGAATCTTTGTAAGGCATCTTGTGTCAATTCCGCAAAGTCCGATTATGTTCTGGCTTTTTAAAAAGCCGTCAAGATCTCCTTTGCATCGGAAATTTGACGGCTTCTCACAAAGCTCTCTGACAATGTAACCACGGATATGGCTTTTTTTGCTCTCAAAATCTTCAGGAATCACGCCGTAGTTTCCAATCAACGGAAATGTCTGGGTGACAATCTGGCCGTAATAACTTGGGTCAGTCAATGTTTCAAGATAGCCGGTCATTCCAGTCGTAAAGACAGTTTCTCCGATTACCGTTCCCTTTGCGCCGACAGATTTTCCCTCAAAAACTGTGCCGTCGGCGAGAATCAAAAATGCCATCATAGCCTCCAAAGATGCCTAAAAACTATTGCGGTGGTTGAGCTTGTCGAAATCACAAACTTTTATTACCACAAAAAATCTAAAAGTTTAAAAAAAAACGCCCATAAATGCTTTAAAACTTTATGAACGTCTTTGTGAATTATATAAATTTGTTTTTATTAAATTTATATAATTGTATAAATTTGTAATAAAATCGTCAAGAGATAGATTTATTTTGAAAAATTTCACAAAAAAAAATTCAAAATAAATTTTTATAAGGGAAAAATCATCTATAATCTTCTATTTATTCCCGATTTTTTTTGCAACAAAACTTGCTAACGCATTTATCCCTACTACAGCAATAAGAAGTACTACAGCGGTTGCAAATGCTTGATTTGTATGTAATCCTTCGGAACTTAAAACATACATGTGAACTGCAAGTGTTCTTCCTGAACCAAAAACTGAATGTGGAATTTGAGCAACTGTTCCCGCTGTGTAAATTAATGCTGCAGTTTCTCCAATAACTCGACCACTTGCTAAAATTATACCACTTAAAATTCCTGGAATAGCCGAAGGTAAAACAACTTTGAAAACAGTTCTTAATTTTCCTGCTCCAAGTCCAAAACTTCCTTCTCTAAAAGAATCTGGAACAGCAATTAAAGCTTCTTCTGTGGTTCTCATAATTGTTGGTAAAATCATAATTGCAACTGTAAAACTTCCTGCCAAGAGTGAATATCCCCATTTTAAAGTTCCAACAAAAAGTAACATTCCAAAAAGTCCAAAAATAATAGAAGGAATTCCAGTTAATGTTTCTGTTGTAAGTCGAACAAGTTTTACAAATTTATTTCCACGACTTGCATATTCTACAAGATAAATTGCAGAACCAATTCCAAGTGGACAAGCAATCAAAAGAGAAATTAACGTCATAAAAATTGTATTCATTAACGCTGGAACTACAGAACAGTTTTCTGATGTGTAAGTTAGCGAAAAAAGTGATGGCGTTAGATAAGGAATTCCTTTTGCTAAAATATAAACAATCATAAAAATAAGAATAGAAATTGTGATTGCAGCGCATAAATAAACTAAATCTTTTATAAATTTTGATTTTACGTTTCTATTTTTTGTAAAGAATTTTTGCTTACTAAAAGATTTTTTCTTGAAAATTTGCAATTTTTTTTCATTATTTTCAGGTTGTGTAAAATTTATTCCATCTAAAAGATAATTTATAGGTCTTGTTTCCATAGTTTTACGCAATTTTCATAAGATTGAAAATCACTTTTCTCCTAAAATAAAAATTTTTCATAAAAAAAATAATTTTAGAATGTTAGAGTTTTATTAGATGATTGTTAATTTTATGTAAAAAAAATAAATCTTAAAAAAAGACTTTAATATAAATTTTCAAATCAGATTTTTAATCAATTTAATTAAATTTTTGCGATTTTCTCTAATTTTTAGTGTTTTTTTATTATTTTTTTTATTGACAAATAGAAAATCGGCACTATAATTTAACTACAACGTTGTAGTTAAGATATTCTGCTTTCGTTGAAGAAAAAATCGCCTTTTTTAAGGTAATTCATACATAACTACACAGGAGGAAATTGTATGAAAAAGTTAGTCGCAGCAGCAGTTGCTGTAGCTTCAGTAATTACTTTGATGTCTTGTTCTAAATCTAATTCTAATGCAAAAACAGACGGAAAAGTTCTTAACATTTATGTTTGGAATGATGAATTCCCTTCACGTTTCAATTCTTATTTCCCAAAAGAAAAACTTGGTGATGTAAAAGTAAACTTTGTTCAAACTCCAAATCAGGACAATGCTTACCAGAACAAACTTGACTCAGTTCTTCTTAGACAAGAAAAAGCTCCCGCAGATGAAAAAGTTGATATTTTCTTGGTAGAAGCTGACTATGCTCTTAAATATGTTGATACTCCATATACATTGGATGTAAAAAAAGATATCGGTCTTACAGATGAAGATTTGAAAAATCAATTCAAATATACAAAAGATGTTATGACTGATTCAAAAGGTATTTTGAAAGGTGTTTCTTGGCAAGGATGTCCAGGTGGATTTGTATATCGCCGTTCTTATGCTAAAAAAGTTCTTGGAACAGATGATCCAGTAGAAGTACAGAAATATATCGATTCTTGGGCAAAATTTGATGAAACAGCTGCAAAAATGAAAGCTGCTGGATATTATATGCTTTCTGGTTTCGATGATTCATTCCGTGTTTTCTCTGACAACATCAAACAACCTTGGGTAAAAGGTAACAAAATTGTTGTAGATGACAGCATTAAAACTTGGATTAAACAAACAAAAGAATACACAGACAAAGGATACAACAACAGAACAAGTCTTTGGGCTGCTGAATGGACACAAGGTATGATGCAAGACGGAAAAGTATTCGGATACTTTGGACCAGCTTGGTTCGTAGACTTCTCTATGCCACATGATGAAGGTTCTGCTTTCGGTGACTGGGCATTTACAAAAGGTCCACAAGGATTCTCTTGGGGTGGAACTTGGATTTGTGGTGCTGCTGGTTCTGACAACGTTGCTTTAATCAAAGAAATTATGAAAGAACTTACATGTAATGCAACAATTATGGAAAAAATTGCTAAAGAAGCTGGTGATTTCGTAAACAACGAACCTGCTATGAAAAATGTTGCAAATTCAGATTACAAAAATGATTTCTTAGGTGGACAAAACCACATTGCATTCTTCATTGATTCAGCTGCTTCTATTGATAAGAGTACAATTTCTATGTACGACCAAGGTATGTCAGAAAAGATTCAAGCTGCTATGAAAGATTATTTCGTAGGTTCTGTAACAGAAGATGAAGCTTGGAATAACTTCTACACATCTGTACTTGAAATCTATCCAAACTTAACTAAATAGTTCTTATTAAGTTAAGATTTTATTGGGGATTGCTAAATTCTGCAGTCCCCTTTTTTTAACCGATAATTTACAGTCGGGAGGATAAAATGGTAACAATAACAAAACAAAAACCTTTAGCACCTCAAAAAAAATTGCAAGAGCAAGATTCAAAACCTAAGTTTAAATTATTTTCAACTCAAAATAAATTACCAAAACATAAATCCGTACAATATGATCAATGGGGATATTTTTTCATCGCTCCATTTTTTATTGTTTATTTTATTTTCTCTTTAATTCCTTTAATTACAACTTTTTATTATAGTTTTTTTGAATATTATAGAGTTGGAATAACTGAAGTTGGTCCAAAATTTAATGGTATAAAAAATTATATTAGTATTTTTACAACAGATGATAATCTTGGAAGATATTTTTGGAACACAATTATCATGTGGATTATGGGATTCGTTCCACAAATTGTTATTTCTTTACTTCTTGCAGTATGGTTTACAAATACTGAATTAAAATTGAAATGTCAGCGGTTCTTTAAAACTGTTATATATATGCCAAACTTAATCATGGCGGCAGCATTTTCTATGTTGTTCTTTACTCTTTTTTCTGCAAATGGTCCAATCAATTCCATCATAAAGAGCATGGTAGATAAAATGAATATGCCAGATGTGCAAGGTCAATTAAATGCTTTAGTTGCAAATTTGAATGCATATCTTTCTCAAAATGAAAGTAATGCACCTTTAAAAGAGGCAATCGCTTCTGTAATTTCTTCAATACAAAGTGTAAGTATTCCAAAAGGTTCAACTCTTTCACAAGTAAATGCAATTATAGATTCTCTTAGAGAGTCTTCTATGGAGCTTTTTAGAAATTCATATTCTGGAGTAGAGCAATTTAGAGTTTTAGGTATTATTTCTGAAGGTTTAAGCACAACAGTTCAACCTATGAAATCAATTTACTTCTTTGAATCTGTATGGTTTACTAGAGGATTAGTTGCTTTAATGAACTTTTTAATGTGGTATGGAAATACAACAATCATGCTTATGGCTGGTGTAATGGGAATTGACAATAGTTTATTTGAAGCGGCTCGTATTGATGGAGCAAATCCTCTTCAAGTATTCTTTAAAATCACAATTCCGCTATTGCTTCCTATTTTTGTATACGTACTTATCACTTCTCTTATTGGTGGTATTCAGATGTTTGATGTTCCACAAATCTTAACTAACGGAAGTGGAAATCCAAACAGAACTATTATGACAATCATTATGAAGTTAAATAAGAATTTGTATAGTAAAAACTATGGTTTAGCAGGTTCTACTTCTGTATTTGTTTTCATAATTACAGCAGTTTTAAGTACTTTTGTTTATAAATCTACAATGTCTAAGTACTCAAATAAACGCTAAGGAGGATAGAGATGAACAAAATAAAAAGTCAAAGTCAAACTTTAGCAATAAAAAGAATTTTTTGCTATTTGGTTTTAATCTTTTTTACATTTTTATCATTATTTCCTTTTTATATAATGATTATTAATGCAACCCACACGAATGCAGAAATTCAACGTGGATTTTTAGGTTTACCAGGAAGTAATCTTATAAAGAATTTTGTAAATCTTGCTTTTAATAAAGAGTCATCATCTAGTGTTGTACAAAGCATTATTGCAAGTCAAAATTATGAAAAAATTTCAAACTATGCAAAAAACTATCCTATTTTGCGTAGTATGTTGAACAGTTTGATAGTTGCTACTCTTATTGCTGCTGTAACTACTTACTTTAGTGCAATGACAGCTTATGGAATTTATATGTATAACTTTAAATTAAAAGGTTTCGCATTTAAATTTATTATGGCTGTTATGATGGTTCCAACTCAAGTTTCAACATTAGGTTTTATAAGATTGTTAACTAAACTGCATCTTATGAATAATTATATAGCGTTAATCGTTCCAGCAATTGCGGCTCCAGTAGTTTTCTTCTATATGTATCAGTCTTTAGAAGCAACGTTGCCATTTTCTATTGTAGAAGCGGCTCGTGTAGATGGTTGTCATGAATTTAAAACGTTTAATGCAATTGTTATTCCAATGATAAAACCTGCTCTTGCTGTTCAGGCAATTTTCTCTTTCGTATCTTCTTGGAATAATTACTTCATTCCTGCGTTAATTATTGATGATAAAGCGTTATGGACTGTTCCTATTGTAATTGCAAATGCTCGTGGTGCTGACTATGTATCTTTTGATATGGGAATTATTTATATGCTTATCTCAATGGCTGTTGTTCCTTTAATCATTATTTACTTGTTCTTGTCAAAACATATTGTTGCAGGTGCAACCGCTGGTGGTGTAAAAGAGTAATTTCTAGATTTTTCTGAAAAAGAAATTTTATTTTAGAGCGACTTCCGTTTGTGGAAGTCGCTTTTTTTGAGGGCTCGAGAGCCCGTGAAAATATGAAGCGAAGCGGAATATTTTCACAAAA
>SAMEA104315437__coassemble_792_pt1 | contig 13146 bp, 16 predicted proteins | sample SAMEA104315437__metabat2_low_PE_023 | metagenome-assembled genome bin SAMEA104315437 (sample SAMEA104315437) | gut metagenome | biome: Monkey gut; feature: monkey-associated habitat; material: faeces | place: China | collected 2013 | reverse complement strand
TTTACCCATATTTTTTACACCTCCGTGGGTGTCCTAATTTATGGGGTTGGTTCAGCTTTATTTCTTCCTGACACAAGTTTTTACATCGTTATAATGCCGTATTAGTTTAAATTACATTTGCTAGGTATTCATCGGAGGAACTGCAGCCGCAGCTGCAGGGACGAAAAAGATGTCGAGTGCGCTCGGTTAATCATGTGTTTCATGGTTGGCCGGGCGCATTTTTTTTGTCTTTTTGAATGTGCTGAATTCGAAGAAAATGCCGGCAGATGAAAATGAACAAAATGGAGGAAAGAAATGACAGGACTTTCAAATTCTTACAGAAGCAATATTTTTCATTATGTTGCTCCGGCGGTGCTTACAAACGTCTGCACATTCTTGTTCAGTGTGGTTGACGGTCTTTTTGTTGGAAACGGAGTCGGAACAGACGCTCTTGCCGCGGTGAATATCTGCGTGCCGTTTGTCACAATTTCAATTGCGCTGAATATGATGGCAAGCATCGGCGGAGTTACAATCGGAGCTGTGCGGATTGGTCGCGGAGATACGGAAGGCGCGAACCAGGTTTTTCTGCATTCGGTTTTGTTTTCATTTCTGCTTGGCGTTGTGCTCACTCTTGCGGGAACGCTTTTCACTCCGCAGCTTGCGACGCTTCTTGGAGCAGGCGAAACTTTTCACGATAAGGCTCAGCAGTATCTTTTCTGGTGATCGCTTTTTATAATTCCGAATTTTCTTTCGATGAATTTACAAGGATTCTGCAGAAACGCCGGTGCGCCTTCTCTTGTTGCTTCAGCGACTGTTGCCGGAAGTGTTGTGAATGTTTTTCTTGACTGGCTTTTTGTTTATCCGCTTCAGGCTGGAGTTGCCGGAGCTGCGGTTGCGACAGGAGCTTCGCAGGTTACAACGCTTGTGATTATTTTGACACATTTTTTTCGCAGAAAGGGAATTCTTCGTTTCAAACTGTTCTGCCCGGTAAAAAATCTTTTTGCGCAGATTACATACCGCGGAAGTCCTGAAATGATTGCGCAGTTTTCCTTTCCGCTTATGACTCTCTAGATGAACCGTTCGGTTGCAAAATATGTCGGCGACCTTGACGTAAGTGCATTCTCGATTATTTCCTATATTTCATCGCTTGCACTCTCAATGCTTTTCGGAGCGTCGGAAGGAATGCAGCCTCTTTTAGGACAGTCGTTTGGTGCTGGAAAACCAAAGGATGTGAAAGTTTACTTTAAAAGCGGAATGTTCATAGCGGTTTTCGGAAGCGCTGCAATTGTCGTCCTGTTCTGTTTTTTCAGTCAGGAAGTCGGAGTGATTTTCGGCGCAAAAGGCGAGGTTCTGGCTCAGATAAAAAAAGCATTTGTTTTTTTCTAAGTTATAAAACTAATCTTTTTTGTATTTTGAAATAGGACAATAAATTTTATCATTCCAATATTCATAATATCCAGCCCATATAAATAAACATAATGAAATAATGAATATAACTCCTATTAGAATAAAAAAAATACTTTTGAATGCTTGGTAATTTAAAAAGATATCTAATAATAGAATTTTTTATGAATAAACTTATAATGCAAAAAAGAATTGAACAAAACGAAACACTGGAAAGATTAAAAAATTTACGAGAATTTTCTTGCTTTTCTTTTATTTGAGTTTCTAACATTGTATTATTTTCTTCAATTGCTATTTTTTTTGCTTTTGAAATAGATATATAATTTTTGTTGTTTTCTATGTCTTGTTCGATAGTCTGTTTTTTTATCATAAAGATCGCTTTATAAACAAAATGCATTATGAAAACAGGAACACTGATTCTACACATTCCATAACATGTAAAAAATATAATACAATTTCCAAAATGTTGATTTTCAAAAATTGTATTCCATTTTGAAAAAGTTAGAATATTTTCATTGTAAAATAGATTAAAAAAAATATCTAAAAAGAGGGTAAGAAAGAAAAATTCTATAAAGAAATCAAATAAAGATATCTTATTAATTTTTTCAAGTTTTTTAAATAATATATCCATATATTCATTAAACCTATAAATAAATAAAAGATTGCGGTGCGACTTTTATATTATAATCAACCAATTTTTGAGGAGGATTAAACTTTATAACATCACCTAATTTATAAGCAAATGCACTGTTTTTTCCGTTGAAATAGGAAAAAAACTTTTCCTTAGAGATGCCTGCAAAATCTTTTGTTTCTTCCCAAAGTTTTTCTGGGGTATTTTGAATTACAGATTTTACCTTGACAGAACCAACTATTTTCATTTCTGGTGATGTAGAATAAATTAATATTTCATCCACCTTTCTTTTTGCTACTTGTCTTCGAAATTCATATTTTTTTCTTCCTTGTAATATTTGTGAGGAATATTCAGGATTAATAGAAAGTAAAATCTTACACATTGTTTACCCCGTCAAAAAATTTTATTGTTGTATTAGAATCTTTGAGAATTTTATTGAACTGATCGTCAGTTATTCTTGTAAATGGTCGTGGCCCTTTAGGTGCTTGTATTATACTGTTTTCCCACAGATATCCAAGAGTTAATCTATGAGATAAACTTTTTACAAAAATAAAACTGATAACTAGCAGTTGATTTCGTTTTGTGGACCAAAATCTTTCTAATTCATCATTTGTAAAAACAGAGCGATTTTTACAAGTTCCAAAAAACTCTTTTTTTGTTTTAAAATTATATTTTACACTCTCAACTATGCCAATAGTTGTCAATACTGATTCATATTTTTTCCGACTTTCATTTTCGCCATTACGATATATAAGCAATAAATCACCTGAATTAATATCTCGTTCTGGAGCAAAAGAAATATAAATTTTTTGCAAAGCATATCTATGAGGAATTTTTCCCAGAAAATCAACTTCGTTTTCTGTATGTAATTTAGAATCAGGTAATAATGTTGTGTGATATTTAGGAATAATTGGTAATATAAATTTTTGCTTTTGCTTATAAATGATATTTGGAAAATTTTCTTTCAGAGATATTTGCGTTTCGTATTGCTTTAATTTTTTTACTAATACAATTTCTTCCTTGTTATTTGTTTTTTTTATACCGTGTTTTTTAAATCCCCAGGCAAATAATAAATCCTCTAGTGCTTTTAGTTCGGGTCTGTCTTCAAAAAGAGTAACGTAAATTTCATCAACATTTCTTTCTAGGGCGTTATCAAATATTATTTTGACAAATCGTTCACCTAGTCTAAATCCAGATGTTTCAACCTTAAATGTTCCAACTTTTAATCTTTTTTTTGGAATAAATTTGGGTTTTATATCAGAATAATTTTCATCTTCTAACTCTGTTTTTACATACAAAAAGCCTAGTATTTTGTTTTTATCAGTTCTACAAATATATGCTTCTTCATTACTCTTTTTTGAAAACCAATTTTCAAAACCTGAATATGCAATTTTAAATGTATCAAAAAATGGATCATTCAAATCAACATTGCCAAAATATTCTTTTTTTACAGCAAGCATTTTATAATTAATCAATTCGGGGTTTTCTGATGTACATAAAGAAACAAATTGATTTATTGATAAAACCTTATTAGCAATATTAAGTATTTGTGCTTTTTTACGTAGAGCTTTATCTTCTGTAATCAATAAATCAACTCGATTGGAAAAAACTTCGCATAATAATTGATTGTCGATTTTGTCATTGTTTGATTTAATATCTGGAAGTTTAGATTTAAAATCTTCTGTTTGAGGTGCAATTGTTTTTAATTCTTCGTAAGAACAGAGTTTTACATCATAAAGTCTTTGTAACTCTGTATTTTTATGACTCCTTAATTCTTCAATTACAAATGGATGTATACATTTTGTATAATTCAATTTATCAAGCCAATAAAATAACAAACCGATTCCTTGATTTGATACAATAGTGTTTTCTCTGTGAATAACGATATTGGTATCTAATAAAGCTTTCATAAATTATTCTCCATAAATTAGCTTAATAACATTTGGAATATCATTATCTGAGAATTCCATATTGTAAATATGAAGAGGAATTTTTCTTGATTGTGATATTTTTTCAGCTTGTTCAATTTCAAGTTCTTGTAAAGCAAGTAAATCTGACTTTTTATAGGTAATATCATCTCTATCTTTTAAATTTTGAATAACTTTATCGATATCTGCTACTAGAAGAATTATTTTTTTTATTGGAGCTTCATCGAAAAATGTTGTTGGCAAAATATTTAATGAATAATCATTATTGAAAATACAGAAGTGACCAGACATTAAAAAACTACCCTCTTCTTGAAGGATTTTTTTAGAACTTTCTACAAGAATTGTCTGATTCTTTGTTGCATCACTAACAAATTTATTTTTGCCATATTTTTCATTATTGTTCATCGTAATTAATTCACTTGCAGAATAGTTCGGTAATGATATAATTTCCTTTATTTTTGATGATAATGTACTTTTTCCAACTCCATGAATACCAGCAAAAAATGTAATGCTTGAATTTTTGTCTCTCATATTTATACTATACACTAGACATTGTGTATTTACAAGTGTTTTTAGATAAATTTATAAAAAGGCTTAATACCTAAAAATTTTGTCATTATAACAAAAAGGATTATGCCCTTGTATAATCAAATTTGTAGAATAGTTGATGATTTTATTAAAACTGTTGAACAGGATAAAAACTTTTCTTTATCTTCTGAAAGACTGGATTGAAAAATTATCAGGCAAGATGTGTGGACTTTTCCGTCATTATGTCAGCTGGTTCTTTTTTTACCTCGTTTTTATGATTTTTTTTTATTTTACTGACAATCCTATACACACAAAAACAGACTAATGCACTGAAAATTTTGTCTATAAGGTTTGTAATAGTTCCGCCAAAATATGCTGCAAATGAAAGATTTTTTGTTATTATATAAATACCCTGCACGGCATTATCAACCTGCGGAATTGAAGTGTTTGCCCCATATAAAAAATTTGAAATTGTATCGCCTAAAATGCTGTTTGTAATTGCAGAAATAAAACCAACCCACATAAAACTGTCAATTGAATACAAAAAATTTTGTGTGTTTTCTCTAGTGGCGTTCCGTTCTTTTCTGAAAACCAAGTAAGATATTATAACTGTTGAAATATGGCAGAAAGTAAATAAAATTCCTGTATTTGAAAAAAAATATAAAAGAATATTGCTTGAAACAGCACATACAAAAGCCGGAATAAGACCGCACAATGCTGTAACTGCAATAGTCATTATGGAATCAAGATAAAGCGGAAATGCAATCAAACCTGCTAGAAGTGAACAATAATAATTAACAGCTATGCTCGTAATTGTAAAAACTGTGAAAAATATCATTTTTTTTAATGAAAAATTTGCCATGTCATATTTTCCAAATTATTTTTAATTATTAAAAAATAAGTCCTAAAAGTTTTGCTTTTTCAATAAGGTCATGTCTATCGCAAATAAACATCTTGTTAAAAATGCTGCTTCGTTGATTCAAAATTGTCTTTACTGATTTTCCAAGCATTTGTGCAATTTCTTCTACTTCATACCCTTCTGCAATGTGAATAAAAACTTCTCTTTCTTTTTTTGAGAGGCTTTTATAATTATCAAAAAGATAGCTTTTTTCATCATGAACGTAACATTTATTTCCTGGTAAAAGAGAAGTTAAAACTTTAGTTGCAACCGAATTATAGTAAGTATTTTTTTTGCTTACTGTAACAATCGCTTTTTCAAGTTCTTCAATATTTGCCTCTTTGGTAATGAATCCTTGAATTCCTGCAAGAATGGCAGCTTGAACATGAAAATCATCATTATACATAGTGTATACAAGGATTGCCGCCTCTTCATTCGCCGCCTTGAGTTTTGGAATTTCAGTAATTGAATTTTCACCGTTAAGATTTACATCAAGAATTACAACGCGAATCTCTTTGTCCTCATTTAATTTCAAAATCGCAGAACCAATATCATCAGCACCAGTTATTTTAAAGTGAGGATTTTTTTTTCAAGCATGTAAATCATTCCGTCTCGAAGTCCTGCATGGTCATCTACGAACAGGATTTTTAATTGTGACTGCAATTGTGGTTCCCCCGTTGTTTATAAAATCTACTGTTGCACCTATTTTTTCTACTCTTTTTTTGATGTTGGTAAGACCGTAATGTTTTATGTTTTCAATTTTGTTTTTCTGCTCAACTTCCTGCATTTTAAAGCCTTTGCCGTTGTCGCTGATGATAAAACGAAAATCGTCAATTCCGTCTATCAGTTTTATTTCTACAAGTGAAGCGTCTGAATGTCGGGCGATGTTGCTCAGTGATTCCTGAAGGATTCTTACAAGATGTGCTTTTTTTTCTTTGTCCAGCATTTCGATTTTTGAACTTGCAAAATAAGTTTTTACTTTTATGCCGAAATTTGACTCAAACACAAGGCAGGTATCTGTTATCATTTTTTCAAAACTTTCAGAAAAATCAATACTGCCGGAACCTATCATATATCTGATTTCATTCAGTGCCTGTTTTGCATAGAATTTTGACTTTGCGATGTCTTCTTTTTCAAGATAGATTTTAAGGGCGGCGAGATTCTGTGCAACTCCGTCGTGGAGGTCGCGGCTAAAAGAAGCCTTTTCATTCTGAACTGCCGTAAGCTGTTCAACCCTGATTGATTTTTTGAAAGATTTTTCCATAATCATTAAAACGGCAATCGCAAGAAGAAAAATTGAACTGTATAAAAGTGAATCATAGCCAAGGTTCAGACGGTCTTGAGTTTTGTGCATTAAATTCTGAAAATCAATTACCGTCTGTGAATTCCATTTTTCTTCTATCAAATTATTGCAAATCTCATCAAGGCTTTTTTTCAGTTCAGAATCAAAATAAGTGTACGGTTCGTAATCATCCTGAATTTTCAAAACCCGTTCTTGTGGACTAATCTTTTTATCCAGATTTAAAATGTTCATCTGCCAAATCAACATGTCAGAATCAAGTTCCTGCATTTGAATGTTGGACGCGGACTTAAAATAAATCGTACAGAAAAAAATCACGAGAGCCGTATAAATAAAAATCATCTCAATGCTCACCGCTTTTCTTAAAACATTTTTCATAACAGCAGGAATCATTATACGGCAAAATCTTTTTTTTGTTTGGGAAATATTCCCAAGTTTTTTGGGAATGTCAATCAAAGAGAATTCAAGGATGTGTGATAGAATAATTTGAAAAATAAAAACTAATGAGAGGTAAATTATGGGATTTTTTAATCATGCAAAAACCGCCTGGAACGGCGAAGTTTACTGCGACTGGTGCGGAAGACTTTACAAAAATATTGACGGTGATGGGTTGTTCGGTGCCGCAGGAGGACTTGTTGGAAGAACAATTGCAACTGCGAAGAAAAATTACTGCTCTCAGGTATGCAAAAATTATGCAAAACAAGCCGCCGCAGAAAAAAAAGCCGACTACGAAGAACGCAAGGCAAACGGTCAGCTTACTGAAATGGAACAGATAAAAGAGGATATGACAGCTCCAGTAAAAGAGGCTTTTGCGGATGTTGGAAGCGAAATGAAAAAAATTGTTAGCGAACCTGTAAATGAAATCAAAGATGAATTTAAAAAACAGATGAAAGACGCTTTTAGTATAGGTTTTGGTGGAATGTTTGGAAAAAGGAAATAAGAAAATAACAGACAAAGATATTACAGGTATTGCTTCTGAATTTTGTGTTCTTTCTATGCTTTTACGAATAGGAGCAGATGCAACGCTTACACTGGGAAATAAAAAGGAAGTTGATATTATTGTAACTAAAAACGGTAAGGCATTGACTATAGATGTCAAAGGTCTGCGAAGTACGGGTGATTTTATTCTTGGAAATCATGAAAACTCTTTTCAAGACAAAAATCATTATTTCATATTTGTGCATTACACAAAGTTTAGCGATATATTGTCCCTGCCAGAATTTTTTGTAGTTCCAGCTGTAAAAATATCAAATTTAATAAAAGAACGAAACGGAATAAAAAATATAAGCCTAAAAACTCTTAGAGAATCTTATTTTTATACAGAAGAAACTCTGAAAGTATTTTTATAAAAACAAGGAGCTGAATAAAATGCAAAGAGAAATTGAATATGAAGGTACTGTGAAAAAATGTCCGAATTGCGGAGCAGTCTTAGGAAGTGCAGATTTAAATTGCCCTGAATGTGGATTAGAAATCAGGAATATAAAAGCCAGCAGTGCTATTACGGAATTCTGCAGCAGGTTGAATGAGATGTCGGACACAGATAAACCTACTTTTATTTCATCTTTTCCTATTCCAAACACAAAAGAAGATTTTTTGGAATTTTTATATCTTGTAAGTGCACAATATAGCGAAGCAACTTATGTAAGTCTTGGTTCGACAGAACATTTGATTTTAAAAGCATGGGCAAGTAAGTACAAACAATTACAAGCTCGGGCACCGATTGTTTTCCGGAAAGACAAAGATACACTCAATGAAATAAATCAAATATTTAAATCGACAAAAAGGCCCTTTCCCATGGCTTTGAAAATATTGATTCCTCTCATGCTCTTTATGGTCGTTCTTGTGCTTAGTCTTGTTCTTCCAAATACATTAAAAATTTCATCTGAAACAAAACGGCTTGAAGCCATATATGCAGAAGCACTTGCAGAAATTGAAAATGGAAATTATGCAGTTTCAGAATTAAAGGTAAATCAGTTGATATGGTCTGTAAATACAGATTCATGGGATAATAATAAAACTGGAAAAGCCCAGTCTGATGCCTGGAATAAAAAACGCGAAATGCTTTTAAAAACAATCAAAGAAAAAAAGAAATAGGAATGTAAGATAAAAACCGCTGAGATTGTGCGGCTTTTATCTTAGCTAAAGTTTGTGTTGCAAACTTTTACTATCAACTGCTGTTTTTCATTTCATTGCGGAACAGTGTAAAAAGTCAATCGATTGTTGAAACAATCTTCTTGACTTGTTATAGGAGATAAACTTATGGGCATATTCAGCAAAAAAAATGAAGGCGGACTAATGGATGTTATCCGCTGTGATGAAAAAGAGTATTTAATATGGAAGTGGCGTCCTCAAGGTGCGGAAGCGAATACTACAAAAAAAGAAAACGCAATCCGCTATGGTTCTAGTCTTCGTGTAAAAGACGGAGAAGTTGCGGTTTTTGTTTATCCGGGTGAAAACGGAAATCAAGATTTTATAGAAGGTCCTTTTGACCAGACAATCAAGACTGCGAATTTTCCAGTTCTTGCTTCAATTGTTGGAGCAGCGTTCGGCGGAGCAAGTCCTTTTCAAGCAGAAATCTATTTCATTAATCTTGCAGGACTTATTCAGGTTCGTTTTGCAGTTCCATATTTTGATATTGCCGATCCGCGTTTTTTGGATTATGCGGTGCCGGTTGCCGTGCGTGGAGATATCCGCTTTAAAATTTCTAATTATAAAGAATTCATAAAACTTCACAGACTTATAAATTTCGACCTTGAAGATTTTAAGGCTCAGATAAAATCTGCAGTTGCAAAATATGTAAAAAACACAGTTTCAAATATTCCGTCTGAAAAAGGAATTCCTGTAATTCAGATTGAGCGGAAAATAATGGAAATAAACGAGGCTGTTGAAGATTCCCTGAAAAAACGGATGCAGAATGAATTTGGCGTAACTGTAAGTTCTGTTGATATAGAATCAATCGAAGTTGATAAAACTTCAGAAGGATACCGTCAGCTCAAAGTCGTTACTCAAGATATTCAGACTCAAACTGTTCAGCGACAGACAAATGCGAATCTTACAAATATGGAAGAAACGCTCCGTATTCAGCGTGAAGAAATGCAGCGGGCTCAGAAACTTCAGACTGAAACCGCGAATCTTGGTGCGTTCCAGATTGAAAAGCAAGCTGAAGTCGGAATTGCAGGGGCAAATGCACTTGGCCAGATGGGTGCGAACGGTGCTGCCGGTGTGAGTCTTGGAAATGGAGGAGGCTTTAGTCCTGCCGGAGTAATGGCTGGCATGACAATGGGAAGTGCAATCGGGCAGAATATTGCAGGAGTGTTCAATGGCGCTTTTGGTGGAGTTAATGTGCAGCTTCCGAATTGTGCATCCGCTAATTCTCCTGTTTCGCCAGTTCCTCCAAGCATAAAATACAACGTCGCAGTAAACGGAGCTTCAACAGGTCCTTATGATATTCAGACTTTACGCAATATGGCGGGCAGCGGACAGTTTTCAAAAGACAGCCTTGTGTGGACGCAGGGAATGGCGAACTGGCAGACAGCTGGAACTGTTCCCGAACTTTCAGGCTTGTTTACGCAAAACGTTCCGCCGGTACCGCCGGCAATCTAGGAGTTTTTATGAAGATAAATTGGTTCTTGTTGTTAGTTTCTTTTTTAATTGCAGGACTTTCAGCCTATGGATTCTGGACTGGAACTGAAAATCTGTTTCTAGCCTTTGGAAGCGGAGCATCGTTTTTTATTACGCTTTTTGGAATTATTTCAGTTTCATTCGGCAGAGGAAGTGCAAATATAAAGGTGCTTTCCGCAGTTTTCTTTCTGCTGTTGCTCATAGAACATCTGTTTTTTGCATTTGCAGGATTTAAACAAGCGGCTTACATTATCATCACAGGAATTCTGCTTTTGATTTATATTTCATTTTTCTACGGAATTGCAAGAAGTCTAAAGAAATAATCAAAAATGGACTGAATCTGCTGATTGATGCAAGAAATTATCTCCACGTGTTAGAAAATTAGCCGTCGTAAAGTTGTTCAAACTTAAGCAGCTATTTTTTTTACTCATCTTTCTTTTTAAGGTGAAAAATATTATAATAATTGCTATGACTGTTTGATTTTTTTCCGAAGGACAAAAATGGCTGAAAACGCGAAAACAAAAACGAAAATTCCTGCTGCTAAAATTGCAAGGCGTGTGCTTGATGTTTTTATGACGGCACTTTCTGTTCTGCTGATGGGCGGAATTACTGCGTTTGAAAATCTTGTGGTGCATGAATGGCTTGGAGCGGCGCTTATTGTTCTGTGGATTTTTCATAATGTTTTGAACCGTGGTTTTTACCGTTCGCTTTTTAGGGGAAAATACAATGCCGCGCGGATTGTTATGGTGTCGGTGAACGGGGCTTTGCTGGTGTGCGTGGCACTGCTTGCGGCGAGCGGAATCATTCTTTCTAATTCAGTTTTTACGTTTTTGAGTATTCACGGCGGAATGGCGTTCGCCCGGACGGCGCATCTTGTTGCAAGTCACTGGTACTACATTCTTGTTGCCCTGCATTTTGCGCTTCATGTGGGCGCAATTTTTGGAAATATTCCTGCCGCAAAAGACAGCCTGCATCCTGTTGCCGCAAAGATTTTCCGGGCTGTTCCAATTGTTTTTTCCGCCTACGGAATCTACGCTTTTATTCTGCGCGGCTACTACAAGTATCTTTTCAACACCCAGCCGTTTTTCTTTTTCGACATTGAACGCGGATTTGCCCTTTTCGTCCTTGACTATTTTTCAATTTTCGTGCTTGCCACAACTGTTTTCTATTATATTCTGAAATTTTCACTGAAAAGAAATCCGGCGAAAAGGTAAAGTTTGAGCAGAATAAACAATGTGCCAAGTCGGCAAGTTAAAAAATCCCAAAACGGTGAACAAAAGTGTTACAAATCGCCATATAAAATTATTACAAAACGCCGAAAAATTACTTTATAATTCGCCGAAATTGATGTATGATTGAATGTATGGATGATTATAAACCAAGAATTGTAGATGAAATTTTGATAAAGAAGCTTGAGTCAAAGGGAGCTGTTCTTATAGAAGGTCCAAAATGGTGTGGAAAAACAACAACAGCATTGCGGCAGGCAAAAAGTGTTCTCAGAATGGATAATCCATTGGAAAAAGAACAAAATCTTAGGCTTTCAAAATTAAATCCTCAAAGACTGTTAATTGGCGATAATCCTCGTCTTATTGATGAATGGCAGATTGCTCCAACTCTTTGGGATACTGTTCGATATGAAGTAGACCAGAGAGGAAGGATGGGGCAATTTATCTTAACAGGCTCTGCAGTTCCTCCTGATACAAAAGAAATTACACATTCAGGAACAGGTCGTTTTACATGGCTTACTATGAGACCTATGAGCCTTTATGAATCGGGAGAATCAACTGGGGAAGTAAGTTTGAAATCATTGTTTAAAGGAAACTTAAATGTTGATGGAGAAAATACTCTTGATATAGATAAAATTGCTTATCTGGTATGCAGGGGAGGATGGCCTCAAGCTGTAGGATTGAAAACAGAGGCAGCTTTACAACAGGCTTTTGATTATTATGATGCAGTTGTTAAATCTGATATAAATAGAGCAGATGGAGTAAATAAAAATCCTGATCGTGTTAAAAGAATAATGAAATCTTATGCAAGAAATCAAGGAAGTCAGATTGCAAGCACAGTTATTGCCCAAGATATTGCAGCAAATGAAGCGGAAACAGTAAATGAAGATACAGTTCATTCTTATATAGAAGCATTGAAAAAAATCTTTGTTATTGAAGATATGCCAGCCTGGAATCCAAATCTGAGATCAAAATCTGCAATAAGAACTTCCGATACAAGATATTATGTGGATTCTTCAATTGCTACTGCAAGTCTTGGTGTTGGACCGGATGATTTAATAAATGATTTAAGAACATTCGGGCTTTTTTTTGAAACAATGTGTGTACGAGATTTAAGAATTTTTGCAGAAAGTATGGATGGAGCTGTTTATCACTACAGAGATAACACTAATCTTGAATGTGATACAGTTATTCACTTAAGAAATGGCTCTTATGGATTGATAGAAATTAAGCTTGGCGGTAATGATTTAATTGATGAAGGTGCAGCAAATCTCTTGAAGTTGAAAAATAAAATTGATGTTTCAAAGATGAAAGTGCCGGCTTTTTTAATGGTATTGATTGGAGTAGGAAAATATGCCTACAAAAGAGAAGATGGAGTTCTTGTTGTTCCTATTGGATGCTTGAAGAATTAAAAATCCGATTGTAGCCCTTGAATGTTCTTATTCTGAAATTCTCACTGAAAAGAAATTCGGCGAAGAAGTAAAAAAGTTTTTACAGTTCTTGTATCAACTATTGAATTTTTGAAAAAATGATGTAAAATAGAATTACTTATGTTTAGTCTGAATAATTTGATTAATGAACCAACCCCATAAAATAGGACACCCACGGAGGTGTAAAAAATATGGGTAAAA
>SAMEA104315437__coassemble_773_pt1 | contig 13415 bp, 11 predicted proteins | sample SAMEA104315437__metabat2_low_PE_023 | metagenome-assembled genome bin SAMEA104315437 (sample SAMEA104315437) | gut metagenome | biome: Monkey gut; feature: monkey-associated habitat; material: faeces | place: China | collected 2013 | reverse complement strand
AAAACTCCAGGCGAGATGTCCGCTTAAACTGTCCTAAAATTTGGGGTCAGTTCAAACGCCGCAGAAGGGGTAGCGGAAAACGGCAAAAGCCGGTTGGAGCGAGGGGAAGACTTTCCCCTTCAATAATATCACAAACAATATCCGCAGGTTATAATTGAGGAATGTCATCGTGGTGTGACAAAGAGAAAACTTATGATTAAACAGATTTCTATCAAGGAAGAATCGAAAATTGCATTTGAAAGCCCTAGTTTTCACATTGCACAGGAACGTAAACCGTATTCGCAAGGGCGGAAAGAGATTTTTCCCCGGCTCCGCTTCTCATGCTTACGCTGTACATAATTCCAGGCGCGGCGTCCCACCAGATGCAGATTCCAACTGAATTTCCTTTTTCGTCTTTTGTCCAGCTTGCCTTCGCCGTGTTGTAGCCAACTTTTACTTCAGCGGAATTTTTCCAGTTGTAGTAAAATCCCGAAATATCCTTGAGTGAAGTTTCGCCGCTTGGCTCAGCACGAGCCGTACATTCATCGCCGTTCCAAGTAAAATCAACCTGCGCAAGAGTTCCGCCAATTACAGAATAACGCGCATTTTCCGCGCCTTCCGGAAGTGCAAAACGCAAGCCGAATGTGTTCAAAATATACTGGGCAGTTGAATCGCGTACAGGATTCGGCATTCCAATAACCGCCGGCTGGATTTCAGTTCCTTCATTTTTTTTGGAATTAGACCTAGAAGAAACTTTTTTGCTACAGCCGCAAAACATCAACGCCAATATAATTATAATAGAAGAAACTGATAAAATTTTCATAAGACGATTATACTTTTTAAGAACTCAAAAGACAACTGCAAAAGACTATGTCTGTCCGGACGGATGCGCCTGCTTCAGAATGACAGCCGAAAAGACCGGTGCGGAGAATTTTTACAAAGGCAAATATTACCATGAGTAAGATAATTTTTTTGCTAATCGCACAAATCAAATAATTGAAAGAAATAAAGTTCTTGTGCTACAGGAAAATGGCAATGAACTATATGGGGAAAACTGGTCAATAACCAAAAGTAAATAGACTATTTGCCTTTAGAATACAGCGTATTTACCATAGGCATAAAATATATTTGCTTGAGGTAAATAGTTGTTTTTCTGAAAACAAAAAACGCCACCTCGCAACGAAGTGGCGTTGAAAATTTGGATGGGCGGCGTATCCATCATATCAGGTTCCCTTATGGGAGCGCAGGGTGCCTTTCCTGCTCGTCAAATTTTATATTATTATTGCAGAGAAAGAGTGGTGTTGTCAAATTCTTCTTCAGACTTTGGCACAGCCGGAAACTTCTTTTCAACCATTTCTTTTACGGTTTTGGAAAGCTCTTTCTCAAAGAAATCATGAATATCTTCGCGGGTTTTGCTGGCGTTCCGCAGAAACAGGTCGGCTGGGTGAATTTCCAGGGCGTAGGCAATTTTTAAAATTAGTTCGAAGGACGGAAAGTTCTTCCGGGATTCTATTCCGCTGATAGTGCTTTTTGCACAGTCGCAAATTCCAGATAGTTCAAGCTGAGACATATTCTTTTGTGTTCTGTAAAAAATCAAATTTTCAATAAAATCACTTTTCAAATTACTCATACGGTCAAAATAGCCGTCTTTATACGAAAAATATTGGGTAAAACTGTACTTTGTTGTATAATAATACAGTTAAACCGACTATATTTATTTAAAAATCGGTATGACCAATCCGCAAGCGAGGCAAAGCAATGAAAACCGACATCCGATCCTCAACACCAGACCAGCAATCTGTTATTCTCACAACCGAACAGCCTCTTCTTGTAATCGCAGGACCCGGTGCGGGAAAAACAAAAACTCTCGTTGACAGGGTTCTTTACCTTGTGATTGAAAAGAAAATTCCTTCTTCAAATATTCTTGTGGCAACATTCACAGAAAAAGCCGCAAAAGAACTGGTGAGCCGAATTTCTACACAAGCACATACGCTTGGAGTAACAATCGACATTTCCGATATGTATATTGGAACGCTCCATTCAATTTTTCTGAACATTCTTGAAGAATACCGTGCGCATACAACGCTTGCACGAAATTACCGGGTTCTTGACGACTTTGAAAAACAGTATTTGATTTTTCAAAATGCAGAAAGATTCAACAAGATAGAAAATCTTGATGTTCTGGTCAGCGGACATTTCGGCTGGAACTTTGCAAAGGACATTGCTTCTCTTGTAAGCGTCCTGCAGAAGAAAACTTGGATTTAGAAAAACTTTCTTCGTGCACGGAATGTAAAACCCTTCCTGTTCTTGCAGAACTCACTAAAGAATACCGTGCACTTCTAGCAGAAAATAACGCTCTTGATTTTTCCCTAATCCAGACAATGATGTGGGAGTTGCTTAAAGACGATTTTGTTCTGAATGAATTGCGAGGGAAAATTCAATATTTGATGATTGATGAATATCAGGACACAAACCGCATTCAGGAGCAGATACTTTTAAAGCTCAGCAAACCTAAAAACCGGATTTGTGTTGTAGGTGATGACGACCAGGCTTTGTACAGATTCCGTGGCGCAACGGTGGAAAACATTCTGCGTTTTCAAGAAAACTTTGCAGATGGCGAATGTAAAAAAATTACGCTTTCCGACAACTTCCGCTCTCATAAAGATGTAATCAAATTTTACAACAAATACATGAAATCTCCATGTCTTGACGTTGATAAGGACGGCGGCACAGGCAACTGGGAAGGAGATAACGGAGAAAATTTCCGCTTTGACAAAACAATTCTTCACGCAAGGAGCGTTGGAGCGGACAAAGAAAATTATCCAGGTGTTATCAGTGTTATGGGGAATGCAAAAGTTGAAGTCTGGTGTGAAGAAGTGCTTTCATTCATCAACGCGCTAAAAGAAAAAGATGTTCTTAAAGATTTAAATCAGATTGCGGTTCTTTCTTATTCAGTAAAAAACGACAACACGCGTTATCTTGCTTCGTTTCTTGAAGAACACGGAATCCCCACATTTAGTCCCAGAAGCAATCTGTTTTTTGAACGCAGGGAAATAAAACTCGTAATCGGATTTTATATGTTCATTTTTCCAAGACTGATTGAAGACATATTAAAACCGAATCCAAAGTACAGAAATAATGATGATGTTTATTCATATTACGAAGAATGTCAGAAATTTTTTGGTGAACAGATAAAACTCGACAAAAAAAAACACAAGCCTCTTTTATGGTTTGCAAGTCAAAAGTTCAAGGAGCTTTCTAATCTTACAGAAAACACAGACTATGCTTTTGCGGATTTGTTCTATCAGGTAATGCAGTTTCCACTTTTTAAAGAATTGATAGACGTAAATCTTGATTCAGGCATTCAGGATTTGCGGCCGGCATACAATCTTGCAAAGTTCAGTCAGCTTTTGACTCGCTTTGAAGCAATGTTCAACGTCAGTGTTCTTCAGGCAGATAAAAAGAATTTTCATTGGCTTTTAAAGCAGCTCTTTGGAAACTACCTGCGCTTTTTGTATGACGGCGGACTTGAGGAATACGAGGATTTTGACATGGTGACTCCGGGCGGCTGCGTAAGTTTTATGACAATCCACCAGTCAAAAGGCTTGGAATTTCCTGTGACAATGGTGACTTCACTTGGGAGAGTTCCAAAAAAATCATTTGATGAATTGGACGAGGATATAGCCAAATTCTACCATCAAAAAAATCCGTGGGAACCGCTTAACCGCACAAAGTATTTTGATTTCTGGAGGCTTTATTACACGGCATTCAGCCGGGCGCAAAATCTTTTGGTTTTATCTGACCTTGACACTTCACGCGGACAAAGGGCGGAAAGATAAAGAAACTGCCCGTCCAAATATTTTAACGCAGTCTACAAGGTGCTTCCTGATTGGAAAGAACTTTTTGCAAAAGGAAATTCACTTCCGTCTCTTGACGAGGTGAAGGCTGCAAACATCAAGCACGAGTATTCTTTTACAAACCATATTCTTTTGTATGAAGCGTGTCCTTTGCAGTACAAGTTTTTCCGTGAGCTTGAGTTTATGCCGGTTAGGAACAATTCATTTTTATTCGGAACATTGGTGCATCAGACAATCGAGGACATTCACAAGACTGTTCTTGAAGGCAGGGCGGACGAAGTGACGGATGAAAAAATTAACTCGTGGCTTTCTGAAAATTACAGGCAGATTTCAAAAGCACAGAATGCTTATTTTTCAGAAAGCAGTTTGCGTGTTGTCCGCAAGAACATTCATAATTATGTGGAATATGCAAAAGATGACTGGCAGAAAGTAAAAGAAGCCGAAGTGCCTGTAACGCTGCAGCAGAAAGACTACATTCTTGAAGGCAAAATTGACCTTGTGCGCGGACAAGGCGGCTCGTTTGAAATTCTTGATTTTAAGACAGGTAAAAAGCCTGATATAAAAAAATATATTGAAGAGCGATTTACAAATTTAGATTCCGATGGACGAAAATATATGAAATCTCCTATTGTGAGTCCTAACAAACGAGAAAATCTTATTTATGATTATAAAGGCTATACACCACATCCAAATGGTTGGTCATACGCCGTTCAAAATAGATGTCGGGTCAAGTCCATCACTGTTTAAATGCGTAGTTATGCCAACGTCCTACTGGGGTGCTTTATTTTAGATATAGTAGAAAAATATCAAAAAATTTAGTATAAATAAATTCTATGAAAAGGGATTTTTACCAAAATACGCTTTTTGACGATATAGATAATGAAGAAAAACAGCCTCAAAAAAAAGAAATTATTCTAAATTTGACAGATGAAGTTATTTCTAAATTTAAGGATTACAAATTAGAAAACTATATAAGCGATATAGAAAATGAAGGTCTTGATTATACCTGGTCGTATATTTGCGAATATGTATTAGAATTTGGGGAAAATGAAGATTTTTTAAATATAAAGAACTTTGGCGAAATGTACGAAATCGGTCTTGCAATTCAAGATAAAATTCAGAAAAAAAACAATGGACAGTATTATACACCCGAAGACGTTGCTTTAATCATGAGCGAATGGTTTGATGGGCTTGAAGGTGAAAATATTTGTGATGTTGCTTGTGGAACAGGTAAACTTATTTTAACCTATTTGGATTTTATAGGAAAAGAACGAACAGAAAAACTTTTGCAAGATGGAAAATTATATCTATATGACATTGATTCAATAGCATTAAAAATTTGTAAAACAGCAATTCTTCTAAAATATGGAAAAGAATTTACTGATAAAATCCATGACATCGCAGGAGACTTCTTATCTACAAAAATAGAACTTCCTAAAAATTGCAAAGTAGTTTCAAATCCACCGTATGCAGCTATACAACAAGTTGGAATTGACTGGAAAAGTACCCAAGTTTTAAACGATTCAAGAGAATTATATTCTTGTTTTATGGAAAAAATAATAAAAGAAAGTAATTCTTCAGTTATCATTACCCCATACAGTTTTATTTCTGGGGCAAAATTTTATTCATTAAGAACTGTAATGAATAAATGCAATGGAGAGATTTACTCTTTTGACAATGTTCCTGGTAATATTTTCTGTGGAAGAAAACACGGAATTTTTAATACAAACACAAGTAATTCTGTAAGGGCTGCAATTACAGTAGTTCGTAAAGATAATGCAGCTGGTTTTAAACTCACTCCACTTATTCGTTTTAAATCCACAGAACGCAAAAATTTGTTGCAATGCAAAATGTTGGAAAGTTTTTTGTCCCCAAATAAACAAAAAATTTCTTCAGATACTCCAATGTTTTATAAATGCTTTAAAGAATTACAGCCTTTATATGACTGCATAATAGAAAAATCTGAGCATCATACTCTTTCTGAGCTTGTTTCAAAAGATGGAGAGTATACGCTTTCTATGCCTAATACTTGTAGATATTATACAACTGCTTTTTCTGGAGTTATGAATCGCAATGGTCAAACAACTCTTCACTTTAATGACGAAAAAAAATTTGATTTTGCTTACTGTTTAATCAATTCCTCATTTGCATATTGGCATTGGAGATTGTATGACGGCGGTATTACATATCCAGTTAGTTTACTCTTAAAAATACCAATTGTATATAATTCTCTTTCAGAAGATGACCATAAATTCTTTAAGGAAACCACGGCGGAAATGTCTAGTAAAGCAAAGAATTTTGTAATAACAAAAAATAATGTTGGATTACAAGAGAATATAAAATATCCTAGAGAGTATCGGGATAGAATTAATCAAAGATTTTTGAAAATCCTAAATTTGAAAGTTGATAATTCAACTATGGATTTAGTTCATTCAAATATGGCGTTAAAGGTAAGTGTATGAAAGATGAGAAAATTCCACTAACAAAATTGCAAAAGGAAATAATGCAAGAATTCTATAGCATTATTCCAACAAAAGTAATATACAACAAAACTGAAAGAAATCAGCTTTGGAAGTTAGCAATAAAACGAAGTCCAAATTTGAATTTGCAGGAGCTAAAAGCAAAATGTCCTGCATTGGAGCATCAGATTTTAAAAAGTTATGAACAAGGGAATAACATTCAGTCAGCCGTCTTTAGTGAATGTGTTTATGCTCAAACTTTTGCAAATATGTTGAAACTTGATAAATTTGTGAATTGTTTTGATAATCCAAATTTTATTCCTCAACCAATTGCAAATTTAATCAGTTCTTATAATTTAGTTCCTCGCTATGCATATTCTACAACAGATACACGAAGAATGCTAATTCAAGCAGGCGGTTGTGGAGGAATTGATAGTGCTTTAATTACAGTAATCGATTTGGTTATTTATACGATTGAATTCAAAGAGCCTGGAGCAAAAACAAGTGAACCTGATTTGCCAAAATATGACGAAGATGGAAAACTTAAAATTACAAAGGACTTTTTGGAGCGTTATCCACAGTTTGAAGCTATGCTTAACGAACAAAAGGATTTGAACTTTTTTGAAAATATGGGACATAATATCAATGATTTTTCAGAAGAGAGCATAAGAATTGCAGTGTCAAATAATTACACAAAAAAGTATGCAGATGTAATTTGTACAGAAGATATTAATGGCTATTTTGTTATGATGCCTGTAAATCAAGTTCAATTATGGGCTGAATTGGAGGGTGAAATTAGACCATCAGGAAGAAATCATTATAAAGTGTGGACTCCAGCTGCATTAAGTCGATTCTTATTACAGTATGACCCTGATATTATAGCTGCAACAGTAAGAATAGAGAAAAGTAAACTTGAATCACAAATGGCTTTTGATAATTCAACAAGCATAAGAATTCAAAAAGATAAATTGGATGTAAGAAAAGAACGAGGAGGAGATGGAAAAATTTCAGGATACAAACTTACTCCACTTTTCTTCGTTTATACAAAAGACTGTAAAGACGATGGCAAATACATTACTTTCAATTTAATGAAAGTTCAACAACTGAATCCGACTATTGCTGGAAAAATGTTTTTTACATCTTTGAAATATGAAGAAGTAAAATCTTACTATAAACAGTTGTTCTAAAATGAAAGTAGATATTGCAGCGACAAAAAACAAGTATGATATAATTTACGCAGATCCACCTTGGGCGTACCTCTGGGGAAAAGGAGAAACAAGAGGTAATTTCTGTCCTGAAAAGCATTATCAAACAATGGAAGTTCCTGAGATTTGTGCTCTAGGCGAAACAATAAAAAAACTTCGTGCTAAAAACTGTGCACTTTTCATTTGGACTACGATGCCTTGCTTAAAAGATGTTTTTTCAGTTATCGAAGCATGGGGGTTTAAGTATAAAACTTGTGCTTTTACTTGGATAAAAACACGTAAGGATGGGCAGCCACTCTCTGGGATGGGGAGTTTCACAAAATCTAACGCTGAGTTATGTTTACTTGCTATGCGAGGTCATATTAAAAGTGTAGATAAAACAGTTCCTCAAGTTTTAATGCATCCAAGGCAGGGGCATTCAGTAAAGCCAGACGAAATAATGAGAAGAATAGAAAGGTTATTTGGTCCAGATACAAAAAAAATAGAACTTTTTGCAAGACGTCAAGTAGAAGGTTGGGATTGCTGGGGTAATGAAGTATAAAAAACACATAACATTGTTTTCAGATCTGATGCACTCTTCTCGAACGCATAATCAAAGCCTCTTCCAATCCTGGCGACATCGTGTTCGACTGTTTTATGGGAAGCGGCACAACTCAGGCAGTTGCAATGAAACTTGGCCGCCGCTTTTTGGGTGCAGACATAAATCTTGGCGCAATCCAGACAACAACAAAAAGGCTCTTAAAAGTAGCAGGAGAATTGAATGGTCAGTTAGAAACAGAGCATCCATTCTACACTGGCTTTGAAGTCTACAACGTAAACGACTACGACTTTTTCCGTAACGAGCTTGAAGCAAAGCGCCTTATCTGCGAGGCAATGGGCATGGAACAGCTGCCGGACAGCACTGTGTACGACGCACTTTTTGACGGACGCAAAGTGTGCATACTTGGCATTAACCGGATAGCTACTGCAAGTGAATTTGCTAAGCTCTTAAACAACGTGAACATTTCAGAATGGCAGTCAAGACAGAAAGAGAATCCCACAAAGCCTGTTGAAGAAATCACTTTTGTGTGCATGGGACACGACCCGAACTTAAAGGCGCAGTTTGAAGAGGAAGTCAGCAAAATGGGATTCAAGGTTGATGTAGAAATAATCGACCTTCTTCGTGATAAAAAAGATTTGCGTTTTAAGCGTGACAGCGATGCAAAAATCGTAGTCAAGAATAATAAACTTATAATAGAAAACTTCTTCCCGATGAACCTGCTGCAAAAACTCAGCATAGAAAAGACAGATGTTTCTGACTGGAAGGAACTTGCCGAAAGCGTCTTTATCGACTGGAACTATGACGGCGTTACATTCAGCCCGGAACTTACTGATATACCTGAAAAGAACGAGCTTGTCAAAGGTGAATACGACATCCCAAAATTAGCAGGTACAATCCACATAAAAATCACAGACCTTATCAGCGAAAACTGGGAAGGCAGCGTGGAGGCAGAATAATGGCAAAGACAAAAGGAACTGAACTTGATTTTCCGTTTTACAGTATTATGTGGAAGTTTTATTCTGAAAATAAAAAGGAAATCACAAAATCATATACTAAACTTACGCGAAATATTTTATCAAACGCAGAACCAGATAAAGATAATCCGAACAGTTTTTTGCGTAAGCCGCAGTACGAAGCATTTGAAATGTATGTGTTCTTAAAAGAATATTTTGGGAACCCGAAGCTCGCGGATTTATTTGATGCATGGAGAAGAAATGTTGATGTAGAAACTCAAGTTGTTGCTGAGCGTACTCCAATGGTTGCTGAGCGAATTCAAATGGTTGCTGAGCGTAGTCGAAGCATACCATTCACTTTTGAAAACACGCAACTTGTAAAAGGCAGCTCTCTTTTTAGTGAAACTGAAATGATGACACGAGACACGCTCGCGCAGTTTTTTGAACAGCTTTCCGACCTAAAGCAGGACTATGCAAACTATATTTTTGCGCTCACAATGGGAACTGGAAAAACGATTCTTATGGCGCTCTGCATTTTCTATGAATTCTTGCTCGCACATAAATATCCGCACGATGAACGCTTTTGCCACAACGCGCTTGTGCTTGCTCCGGATACTACGGTTTTGCAGTCATTAAAAGAAATCCAGACTTTTGACAAAACAAAAGTGTTTACAGAAAAATATGCGAACGAACTGAATTCTATTATCAAGTTCCATTTTCTTGACGAAGGCGGTGTTGCCTTAAGCACAATGGACGGCTCAGATTTCAACCTGATTATTTCAACGAGCCAAAAAATCATCCTCAAGAAAAAACACAAGGATGAATCTGCAAAAGAACTTCTTTTTAAAGATGACTGGGCTTCCATACTGGCAGGAAATCCAAACGCAGACCTTTACATGCTCGATGATGATTCAAGCCTTATGGCAAATCAACGCTATCAGAAGCTCACTCGCCTTCGCCAGCTTGGAATCTATGTCGATGAAGCACATCACGCATTCGGTAAATCTCTCAAAAACGATATGCTCGACCGCTCCAAAGAAACAAGCCTTCGCCTTACGATTGACGGTCTTGTAAAAGAACTTGATTCTGCCGGAACAAAAGTCGTCGCCTGCTACAACTTTACAGGAACTCCGTACATTGAAAACCGTCTTATGCCGGAAGTTGTATATGAATACGGCTTAAAAGAAGCCATAGATGCAGGTTATCTTAAAAAAACTCTTGTAGAAGATTATGAAAACGTTCAGTGCCAAAGTTTTATCACAAGCGCGGTAGAATCGTTTGTAAGCCAGCACTGCTCAAAAAACGGTGTCTGGAACCGCTACGAAGGAATGTTGCCTAAGATGGCGTTTTTTGCAACTACAATTGACGAACTGAATAATGAGTTAAAGCCTGCATTGGAAAAAGCGCTTTCCAAGCTGGATATTTCTCAGGATTCAATTCTTGTAAATGTCGGCGATGACAAACTCACCAAACAGGACGACCTGCGCGAGTTCTTGAAGCTCGATACTTTGGAAAGTAAAAAGCAGTTTATTCTTCTTGTCGGAAAAGGAAAAGAAGGCTGGAACTGCCGGAGTCTTTTCAGCGTCACGTTGTTCAGAAAACCTAAAAGCACAATTTTTGTTTTACAGGCAACAATGCGCTGCTTGCGTTCAATTACAGAAACACAGCAGACAGGACAGATATTTTTGAGCAAGGAAAACCTAAGCATTTTGCAGGACGAACTGAACAAGAACTTTAAAGTCAGCGTGGATGACCTAAAAGGTAAAGATAATTCAAGCAAAAAAGTCCGTCATATTTACGTGCGCGAAAAAGTGCCTGTAAAAATGATAGAACAGACTTATGAATACAGAATTACAGAACTAAAGCCAGGAGAATATTCCTTGTTCGATGCATCAACAGGTTTTGATTTTGAAAAATATCGCCGGACAAAAAGTACCCATTCCCTTTCAAATATTGATTCCTCCTCAATCCGAAAAGAAGTTGATTCGTCTGATGAACGTACATTCACAGAGTATTCACTTGTTGCAGAACTTTCGCTCTATCTTACTCAGCATGAAATGGATTCAAATGGAAATGATAAAGTCTGCCGATGGTCGCCTGTTCAAATCTGCGAACTGTTAAATCATTGTACAGATGGAATTAGCACAATTCTTGAAAAGGTGAATTACTCGAATTCAATTTTGTATGATTGGATTGTTCCAGAACTGTTCAAGCAGATTTATAAAATTTCTTATGAAAAAGGCGAGAAAAAGGAAATTATAAAATGGCTCACAAAAGATCCGCCTAAAAATCCTGACGGAACGGACGGCTGCTATAACCTCAACTTTGATGATGATTTGTTTGTGGAAGAAACATCCCCTCAATTTTCAGAATATAGTCAGAGTTCAAGTAATTCTCTCCATGCAAAGAAAAGTTTTAATCTTTCTGGTTACGGATTTGATTCTAGTTCAGAAAAATCTTTCTTTGTGCGGAATCTCTTTAACAACACAAAAATAAAACACATTTGGTTTACAGGAATGCTCACAAATGGTCAGAGTGATTTCTATGTCCACTATATAGACCCGGAGCTCCATACCTTGCGTTCTTACTATCCAGATTTTCTTGTTGAGTTGAATGACGGAAAATTTTACATTGTAGAAATCAAGGGCGAAAACTTAATTGACAAGGCAAGCACTCAGGCGAAAGTCCAGTATGCAAAACAGATGTATTCAGCAAGCGGACTTGAATATGTGTTTATTCCGTCAAAATATGCGGATATGATTCTTCAGGAATTTGTTGCGGACTCTGAAAAGCTGAATCTGTTTGAAGACGTAAAGTTTTCTAGCTATGAAACCTCAGAAGATTACGGCTTGCTTAAAATTGCAAGTCCTCAGCCTCCGAAGTATGGAAAATAAAGAACACTTGTTTGTCCAATGCAGATTAATCAGATTGATTTTTATCAGCATTGATGACAAAGAGTGGCATTTTCTGTAAGCAGAAGACGCAATCACACAGCTTGAAATGGCGGCGGATTTGATTCGGGATGTTGTGAAGGAATTGAAGAAGACGGAAGAATAAACGGTTTTTATCAGTTATACTAGCTAAAAATAGAAAAAAACTTTACTTTGGCGACTATAACTGATAAAATATGCTTATGATTAAGCGCGAAATATATATGCAGAGAATCAGACCCTTTATGAATACGGAATTGATTAAGGTTTTTACGGGAATCAGGCGTTCCGGCAAATCCGTGATGCTCGATCTTGTAAAAGAGGAGCTTAAAAATTCCGGAATAAGCGAAAAAAACTTTCTCTGCATCAATTTTGAACAGTTTGCAAATTCTGACCTGCTGGATTCAAACAGGCTTTATGAGCGAATTATTGAATTTCAAAAAAACACGGAAGGCAGAATATATCTTTTTTTTGATGAAATTCAGGAAGTTGAAAACTGGGAAAAATGCATCAATTCATGCAGGGTAGATTTTGACTGTGACATTTACATAACAGGTTCAAACGCAAAACTTTTATCTGGGGAACTTGCGACATACCTTGCTGGACGTTATGTGGAGTTTGTTATTTATCCTTTTTCTTTTGCAGAATTCCTTGAAATGAACAGGCTTCGCAGTCCTGAGATTGACAAAACTTCATGCTTTATGCAGTTTTTGAAAACAGGCGGAATGCCGTTCCTGTCAAATTTTAATGGCGACGATTCTGCGAAGAATCAGTATCTGATGGACATTTACAATTCCGTTGTCTTAAAAGATGTCGTAAAGCGAAACAATATCCGTGATGTTGATACACTGGAACGAATTGTAGCCTATGCTTTTTCAAATATCGGGCATATTTTCAGTGCAACGTCGCTTTCAAAATATTTTAAGAGCGAAAACCGCAAAATCTCTCACGATACAATCTTGAATTATCTTAAATTCTGTGCAGACGCCTTTCTTTTCTACAAAATCAACCGTTACGATCTGGAAGGCAAAAAGATTGTTACCGTGAATGAAAAATATTACTGCGCCGACCACGGATTGCGAGAAGCAGTTTTTGGAAGGAACTTTCAGAACATAGACCAGATTCTTGAAAACATTGTATGCCTTGAACTTTTGCGGAGGAATTTCAAAGTTTACGTCGGCAAAAAAGGCGATACCGAAATAGATTTCATTGCAGAAAAACAGGACAAAAAGATTTATGTGCAGGTTGCATATCTTTTGGCAGCCGAAGAAACCATAAAACGCGAGTTTTCCGTTTACAATTCCATAAAAGACAGCTACCCGAAATATGTAGTTTCAATGGACGACCTTGATTTTTCCCGGAATGGAATAATCCATAAAAACATAAAAGACTTTTTGCTGATGGATTTTTAGGCAGGGGGGGGACAGAATGGCAAAGTGAACTGACCCCAAATTTTAGGACAGTTTAAGCGGACATCTCGCCTGGAGTTTT
>SAMEA104315437__coassemble_751_pt1 | contig 13628 bp, 19 predicted proteins | sample SAMEA104315437__metabat2_low_PE_023 | metagenome-assembled genome bin SAMEA104315437 (sample SAMEA104315437) | gut metagenome | biome: Monkey gut; feature: monkey-associated habitat; material: faeces | place: China | collected 2013 | reverse complement strand
ATATTTTTTATTCATATTACCTCCAAAAATGTCCAACTTTTGGGGTTCAGTTCAAGCTGCCGACGGCGGTTTACCGCCGGACTGCCCAAATAATTATTAAATTTCGTTGATAAATTCTAAAATAAAATCGCTGCTTAATTTTGACGCTTTTTCTTCTTCGTAAGAAATTTTTACAGTATCATCTGCACAATCTGACATACAACGAATTATTACAAAAGGAATTTTTAGCAAATAACAAGCATGAGCTACTGCACAACCTTCCATTTCTACGCATAAAGGATGAAAATTTTTTACGATATTTTCTTTTTTTTCGCCACCAGAAATAAATTGGTCGCCAGAAGCAATAAGCCCTTTTTGTATTTTGTGAGTTTTTGATAATTCTGATTTTTCAAATGCTGATGAGGCAAGTTCTATCATTTTTGAGTCTGCATAGAATTTTTCTGGAAAGCCTGGAACTTGTCCTAATTTATATCCAAAAAATTGTGTGTCAAAATCGTGATAAACTGTTTGTGTAGAAATTACAAAATCATAAATATTAAGAGAATTTCCAACTGCACCTGCAATGCCTGTGTTGATAATTTTTTTGACATTAAATTTTAAAATCAAAAGCTGAGTACAAAGTGCTGCGTTTACTTTTCCAATTCCGCACTTTATAACAACGACGTTTTTTCCAAAAAGCAAGCCTTTATAAAATTTTATCTGATTGATTTCAACAATTTCTTTAGATGTCATTTTTTCATAAATGGCAGAAATTTCGCTATCCATTGCTCCGATAATTCCAATAACATCGCTCATTGTCGTAATTCCTCTTCCAATTCTGATTTTGATTTTTTTATGTAATGGTCAAGAACATCTTTTAATAAAACATCTTCGAGTTTAAATTTTACAATTACCCAACGCATTACTTTTTTATAGATTAAAAAACCTAAAATCATACTGCCAATAAAAATTAAAATTGTAAAAACTTCAAATAAAACTTGAATTGTTGGATTTTGTGGATTAAAAAAATGAAATAAAATAAAAGAAACCAACAGAAAAAGTAAAACCATTATTAAAACGGTTTCTAAAATTTCAAATGCGGCTGCACAAATCATAAAAATTGTAGATTTTGTTTTTTTTGTTCGATATTCAACTACTTCTTTTTTTCGACGAGCTTTTTCTTCTTCATCTAAATCTTGCATATCCATAAAATTTTCTCCAAATTATTTATTTCCGCTAGACTTTTCTTCTTTTTGTTTAGATTCTTTTACCATAAGAATAATAAACGAAATAACAAGAATAATTCCACAAACGACAACAGCTGAATCTGCAATATTAAAAGTTGGCCATCTGTTTAAACCAAAAATTCCAAAAAATTTTACATCAATAAAATCTACGACACCTTCAGCTCTTACAAATCTGTCAATAAGATTTCCAAATCCTCCACCAACAATTCCTGCAATTGCCCATCTTTGTAATTTGGAGAATTCATTATTTCTAAAATAAACGACTAATACCAAAATTATCACAACAACAGGAACAAGATTAAATAAAATTCGTCTTGCAGAATCTGACCAAGTTGCACCAAAACTAAATGCAACGCCTGTGTTTGAAACATGAATTATTCTTAAAAAATCTCCAAAAACATTAAAACCAATTGTGTTTAATGGAATATTTTTTACAATTAAAGATTTTGTAATTTGATCTAAAAGAATTACAATAACAGTTAAGATTAAAGGTAAGATTTTTGTTTTAAGATTAGTTTTTTCCATAAAATAAATATAACTGCAAAAAAGATTTTTATCCACTATTTTAGTGTCGGGGAAAACTTAGTAAAAAGGAAAAAAATAAAGCGTTGGGTGGCTTTTGCTTGGTTCGACATGCTCACCAACCAAAACCAGGCTTTCCAGGGTTCCGCTAGCCGCTCATTCCTACGTTTCTCTTCGGAACGTGCTCCGCGTGCCCTTCCAATCCTTGCCACATCAGAAAATCCAAATGGAATCTAATTTAGTTGAATCAAAATATAAAATTTTCATTTTGCTTGAAAATTCCTCTTCTCATTATTATCTTTAAAGCATGAGTTTGCGCAATTTGCCGGAAAAAACGGCTGAAAAACTGAATTCTCTTGTAGAGGCAAAGCCGCATCAGGTTGTGAGTATGTCGCTTTCAAAAAGTGAAAATGCGGACATTTCGCTGCTTGCTTTTGCCGACGGCGAGGATTTGAGCGATGAAGTTTATCCGCGGGACACGCTTTATCTTGTTATTGAAGGCTCAATGTCTGTTGTGATGCAGGACGGTTCTGTTTCTGTTGGTGCGGGCGAGGTGCTGAAAGTTCCGGCTGGAAAAATTCACCGCCTTTCTGCTGAAAAATCATTCAAAATTATGCAAATTTCTCTTTGAAACTTAAAAAATCGTAAAAAAATCGAGGAAATTATGGAAGAAAAACTGATTAAAAATGTTGAGCACGCAAAGCCGCTCGTTCTTAAAAATCTTGTTCAGTATGAAGACGGAAAAGTTGCCAGCATGACGCTTTCCCAGCAGCCGGGCGTTGGAATAACTGTCATGGCGTTCGACAAGGGCGAGTCGATTGCAAGCCATGCCGCTCCGGGCGACGCGATAGTTCAGATTCTGGACGGAAAGGCTGAAATTACAGTCGGCGGAGTTCCGCACATTCTTGAGGAAGGCCAGATTATCGTAATGCCGAAAAACGTTTCTCACTCGCTGAAGGCTCTTGAAAAATTCAAGATGATTCTGACGGTTGTAAAATAGCCGCCTTGAAACTTTAAACATTCAGCCAAAAGTGAAAAATTCAGATTCCGGGCGCATTGTTCACCCGTTCGAGCCATTTTTCCGTGCGGATTCAAAAATCCTGGTTTTGGGAAGTCTGCCTTCCGTAAAATCGCGGGAAAACGGCTTTTATTACGGACATCCTCAGAACCGTTTCTGGAAAATGCTCGCCAGAATTTTCGCGGAAGAAACGCCTTCTTCAATAGAAGAAAAAATGCGCTTTCTTGAAAAACATAAAATCGCGCTGTACGATTCAATAAAAGAATGTACAATCTGCGGCTCGTCCGACAGTTCCATCCGCGACGTAGTTCCTTCCGACATTGAGCAGATTGTTTCCGCCTGCAAAATTGAAAAAATCCTTGCCAACGGAAAAACCGCCGCAAAATATTTCCAGAAATACCAGAAGCCGGAACTTTGCAACATTCTGAAAGTTCTTCCTTCAACAAGTCCCGCAAACGCCGCGTTTTCATTGGAAAAGCTCGCTGAAATCTGGGGCAGGGAAATCAAACCTGCGTTAGAGTGATTGACAGTCAGCAAAAAATTCAATTGAACAAGTGATGCTTTATGATATAATGGGGAAAAATTGGAGTGAAACATGGAAAACGACATTTGGAAAAAACTTTACAACGCCGCAAGAAAAGTTCAAAACGCAAGAACAATTTCTCCATTCATTGAAGCCGGCGGAGTCGCAGCCGCACTGCTTACAAAAAGCGGAAATATTTACGTAGGCGTCTGCATCGACACAGCAAGCACTCTCGGAATGTGTGCGGAACGAAATGCTATCGCAAATATGATTACAAACGGCGAAAGCAAGATTGACAAGGTGGTTGCAATTGTTCCAAACGGAAAAGTCGGTTCACCATGCGGAGCCTGCCGGGAATACATGATGCAGCTGGAGAAAGACAGCGGAGAAATCGAAATTCTTATTGATTACGAAAGTCGCAAAACCGTCCGTCTAAAAGAACTTCTCCCGGACTGGTGGGGAAAAGAACGGTTCGCTGAAAATTAAACTTCCCGATAATACCATTGCAAAAATTCAGCTTTCATGCTATTCTTTTTTATGGAAACAAAACTTATTCTTCTTGACCTGGACTACACACTTTTACAAAGCGACCGCACAATCTCGCAAAAATCCATATCAGTTTTAAAAACTTGCCAGAAAAAGGGCATAAAAATTGGTTTTTCTACAAGCCGTGGAAACACAAGCGTTCAGCAATACGCAGATTTAATAAATCCTGAAATTATAATTTGCAATGGCGGAGCAAATATTTTTTTCGGCAAGAAACTTGTCCACACACAAGGTTTTTCTGTTGAGCAGACCCGGCAAATTTTTGCTGCTGCATACAAAATCAGCGGCAAAAATATCGAAATGACCTGCGACACAACAGACGAATTATTCTGGAACAGAAAAGAAAATAAATCTGAGCAGTTTATGCCAGACGCAACATTCGATGATTTTTCTAATTTCCAAAAACCTGCGTTCAAAATTTGCATCCAAACCAAAAATCATCAATTAATCGAAAAAATAATTCAAAATTCAAAAGTACAAAACTGCACCGCAATCCCTTTTTCTGATATTCCATGGTTCAAGCTTGCCCCAAAATCCGCAACCAAGGAAAATGCGATTTTGTTTGTATCCGATTTTTTTAATATTCCCACCGCACAAATGATTTCTTTTGGCGATGATTACAGCGACATTGGAATGCTTAAACTTTGCGGCAAAGGAATCGCAATGGGCAACGCTATCAATGAAGTAAAACAAGCAGCAGACGACGTAACGCTCACCAATGACGAAGACGGAGTTGCCGTTTATCTGGAAAAAATAATCACCTATTGAGAAAACCAGTCTTCAACCCGCAAAAAAGAGCGTTCCGTGGCTTGTAAAAAATCTTGTGTGTTGTGCGTTACCAAAACCATTCCGTTGGCGATTGCAGTTGCCGCAATTTGTGTGTCGGCATAAGGAAGAGTTTTTCCTTCTGCTGAACATTGTCCTGAAAGCCTTCCGCAAATTTCTGCCGCAAATCCGTCGTAAGGAATTATTTCAAATTCATCCTTGTATATTTCAAAACATTTTTTCAGATAAGATTTGCGTTTTCCTTCCGGCATTTTTGAAAGTCCAAATATAAGTTCTTGCCAAGTTATAGAAGAAATAGCACACAGTTCTTTTCTTGCTTCATATAAAGCGAGAACCTTTTCATTTGGTCGTTCTCTAACAAATTCCGACACAATATTTGTATCAAGAAGATAAGCCTTGTTCATTTTAACTCCCATAAAAAGTCAAGAAGATTGTTTCAGCAATCGATTGACTTTTTACACTGTTCCGTAATGAAATGAGGAACAGCAGTTGATAGTAAAAGTTTGCGACGCAAACTTTAGTTATATAAAACTGCGATATTTTAGCGGTTTTATATAACACTCCTTTTTTAATTATGAAAATTATTCTTCAAAAATAACTCTGTTTGGATCTGGATAGACTTTTGGCGGAAGAGGAATTCCGTCATCGCTCAAAACGTCAGCATATTCTTCTTTTAATTTGCTGAGTTTTTCTAGAAATGATGGATTTTCTTTTTTTTCATACTCCGCATAACTGATAATTACAGCGACAGGCTTGTCATAGCGAGTAAGTTCAACCGGTTCTCCGCTCTCTGCAATTTTTACAAAATTAGAAAGATTGTTTCTTGCCTCGTAAATTGAAGTTCTGCACATAGACACCTCCAAAAACTCTTTATATTGATAGAAGAATAACACGCAAAAATTATATAGTCAACAAAAAAAATGTTAGCCAACAAAGTAAAGAAAATCACTCTATGCACATTCAGCTAAAAAGAATTCTTGCTCATTTATTGAAATGTTTGTTTTTTTTTATTATCTGTGAAATATTGGCATATCGGATAGCTTGAAAAATTGATAGATTTTCATCTGTCTTATTGGTGCAATTTTTACAATTAAGTTCCAACTTTTTGTGACCTATAAATAAGGATTAATCAAAAAAATATTTTCCATTTTAATATGAAGATTTGAAGCATTACAACTTTGAAGGTAATATCCTTTCATGACGATTATTTAGTCCGACGGAACTACCTCAAGACTTACTTTCGAATCAACTATTATATTAGACATAACTTTATCATTATTGAAGAATTTATGTCTAATTCTTTTTTCTTTCTCTTTCATATAAGATTGATAATATAATTATAGAAAGAACTGAAATTCCTGTAACAATATAAACAATTAATCTTAATTTTAATAATATAAATAGAAGCATTAAACATCCGCTTATTAAAAATACCCAGCCCAAAATACGCGATAGCAATGGAACTGATTTTTCAATTTTAGGTAAATAGTTTCCACAAATAATAAATACAACAGAAATAAAACAATAAACTATTAAGAATATATCTAATTTGTAATTATAAACTGATGAAAAAATTACCATATAATAAATTACAGCAATTATTGGCATAATTAACATAAATAAAAGTTCAAATAATACAGGGATTTTTGATTTTTCTTTTTCTCTTTCAAGACATATAAAAAGAAAAATATGTGTTAGTACTATAAAAACAGGAATTAAAATTAAAGTTGTTGATCTTCCAGCGAAACCATTAGCTGTTCCATCTGCATAAAAATGAACAGCAATACTTTTTGGAAAAAAACTCCAATTAATAGCACCAAGAACTATTCCCGAAATAATTACTAAACATCCTAGAATAAATAAAATAATCTTTTTCATTGAGCTACCCTTTATATATTAATATTATCTTTAGAAAAAATACTATTTATAAATATTAACATTTCTTCTACTAAGAATATATTAAGTGAATAAATAATATTTTTACCTTTCCTTTTCGTTTCTACTAACTGAGCATCTTGTAAAACAGATAAATGTCGAGAAATAGCTGCAGTAGAAATATCAAAATTTGAAGCAATTTCTCTAGCGGAAAGACTTTTCGTTTTAAGTAAGGATAAAATGGCTCTTCGTTTTGAATCAGATATTGCTTTCATAACTCTCTGTATATTCATAATTAATCCATAATACATTTAAACAAAAGACTAGCGGGCGTTGCGGGCTGGCGTTTGAAGCCCGCACGGTGGGTAGCGGACAAGCCAACAAAGCGAAAAAAATCGCTCTAAAACTGAAGAGTCAATTTTTAGAGCGACTTGGCTTGGGAGCGTAGGGCGGTTGTCCGCCCTTCATAAAATTTATTTCTTTATCAGATATTCAGCAACCGCTTCGTAAGCCGGGATTGAAAGCGGATCGATGTATTTATTTGAGGCGTAATAAGTCGAGGCGAAACGTGCGATTACCATTTCTGCCGCCGGGTCGATGTAGATTGCCTGTCCGTGAACACCGCGTGCCATGTACGCTCCGTGCGAGTTGTTTGTAATCCACCACATATTGTGATAACTCCAATCTTTGAGTTTTGGATAGTCGCCTTTTGAGAATACATCTTTGTATTCTCTAGAAGTGCCACCAAGTGCGATGTCTTTTACTGCCGCTTCTGGAATGACTTGCTTTCCGTTCAATTTTCCGTTGCAGCGCATCATCTCGCCAAAAGCCGCCATGTCCCGAAGATTCAAATCGAAGCCGCCGCCTGCGAATGCGATTCCTGAAGGATCAACCAGATAGTAACCGTCATTGTGTGCGCCTAGCGGTTTCCAAATCATTTCTGAAACCATCTCTGCGAGTCCCTTGCCTGTTGCGCGAGAGCATATCCACGCCAGAAGCTCCGTGTTCACCGTTCTGTAGCCGAACGCTTCTCCATGCTCTGCGTCCGGAAGCTTTTTTACCGTTGCAAGATATTCGTAGTAGTTCTGCGGGCCGTTGTAATTTGCCGGACGGAAGACATTTCCTGCCGCCGAGTATGCCCAGATTTCCGCGTTCGGGTCGTTGTAGTCCTCGCTGTATTTGATTGCGGTCGTCATATCCATAACCTGCTGAACAGTCGCATCCGCAAAGCCTGAATCCTTTAGCTCTGGAATGTATTCTGCGACTTTTTTCGACGGGTCAAGTTTTCCGTCTGCAACCAGAATTGAAGCTACAGTTCCCGTGAACGACTTGCTGACCGACATCGCCGCGTGAAGTCCGTCCGGCTCAAGCCCAGCTGGATATTTTTCGTAGACGATTTTTCCCTTGTGCATGACGATGATTCCGTCGGTATAGTTTGCGTCCAGCGACTCTTCAAAAGTCATCGGCTTGTCCGAATCCCACGGAGTGAATGTGATTTTTCCGATTTCAGGGTTGAGCTTTGTCTTCAGTGTGTGTTTTTTGCCGTTGCCTGACGGAACATTGCGCGTTGGAAAAAACTCCCTCATGTGGTTCACGCTGTAGCGGAGCGCGGGAAACTCAAAGAATGAGCCGTCCGATGCGTGAAGCGTTTTCTCCTGCGGCGGCGGAAAGCCTTTCATCCAGCCCATTTTTTCCGGTAAAGTTTGCATTGCATCAGGATAATTCTGTGCAAATCCGACTGTGCCAGCTAAAGCCAACACGGCATACGAAAAAAGCGATTTTTTCATAACAGCCTCCATAGATTTTTTTTATGTTGCATGCTATCAAAGAAAAGCCAGATAGAGTTAATATAAGTATAAAAAACGTTTCGGGCAAATTTTTTAGAGGGATTTTTAAAATTTTTATAAAATTTATGATTAGATTTTTTTTAAGGGCGTGCCGGCTTTGCCGTCGGGTGTTCCAGCCTTCGCTATCCGCTCATTCTGCGACAACCTTTGGTTGTCACAGAATTTCGGGCTTCCATACCCTCACGCAAAAAATATGTATTTTAGTCTACTTCTACAAGGTCTGTTCCAAGACTTACCGTGCGCCATTGTGTTACTTCAGGGCAGTTAGGCACAGAGAATAAAAAATGATACTGTGCAAAGAATGTATTTTTTCCAAGTTCTTGTATTGTTTTTTTATTGCCTTCTTCATCGCCATATTGTTGTCTAAGTTCAATATCAAAAACAACTTCTTCCACATCTTCTTTGCTTTCATAAGCCAAGAGCCATCCTGTATTTCCATTCCATTTTTTGTCGCCATAGAAAATATCAATATAAGTACGCACATTCTCTACAACGCTGTCCTGTGGAGGAATAACGTTTTCTGTCCAAACTTTTGCCTTTCCGTCGCTGCAGCTTGCAAAAGCCCAGTCTCCGTATGAAAAATTAGAATAATCAATGTCGCCGATTCCGCCTTTTGCTTTGACTGTTACATAATGGCGATAGATTTTATCTTCACCTTCTACGTTTAATGGTTGAATCTGAACCATGAACTTGTATACTTCTCCTGCCTCGCACACTGGATAAACAAAACTGACTTCTACATTATCAGACTCAAAAGGATTTGCCTCATTACTCCAGTTATGAAATGGATTGTTAGTTATTCCAGCACATGTTGTTTCTATATCTTCTCCATTTATTTTTTCAATGCGAGTAACACCGATAAAACTGCTTCCTTTTTCAAAATTTTTATCATCAAGAGCAAATAACGGGTTCTTGATTGTAAAATGAATTCCGTCTTCCATTGCAACAGCACTTACAAGTTTTGTGCTTGCTTCATAGAGATTGGATGAATCAGCTTCTTCTTTTATAAATCTTGATGAGCCGGCAATTGTTCCGTTGTTTTGAATTCTAAGGTCAAGATATTTCTTGTTTCCGTCTGAATTAGAGCCACCGCTTGAAGTTCCTCCCGAGCTTCCGTCAGAACATCCAGCAAAGCAAAGTGCAGAAAGCAGCACAAGCCCCAGTACAAATTTTGAGAGTTTCATAAAAATCTCCTATAAAAAAGTCAATGTAGGAAATTTCAATTTCCGATTTGACTTTTTATAACAACTTCGCAATGAAATGAGAAGTTGTTGTTGATAAAGAAGTTTGCAACGCAAACTTTAGTTAGATAAAACCGCGATATTTTAGTGGTTTTATCTAACACTCCTGGTAAAATAAAGTAGGAACCAAAAAAAGATTCCGCTGAAAAAATCAGCAGTTTCATTATACCCCCCCCCGAGTTTTGTCAAGATGCGTGATGAAAATGTAAGCAGGTTTATCTCTATTTTAGAGAAAAAAATCATAAAATATGATACAATGTAGATTGATTTAGAAGTGCAACTGCCACTTCTCATTTTTGATTTTTTATTGGAGACGCAAATGTCAAGCACACAGCAAAGAGCGGAGCTTCAGGCTCAAATTTGGAAAATAGCGAATGAAGTCCGGGGAGCAGTTGACGGATGGGATTTTAAGCAGTTCGTTTTAGGAACACTTTTCTATCGTTTTATCAGCGAGAATTTTTGTGCATATATAGAGGCTGATGATGAAAGCATTGAGTATGCAAGCCTTGAAGATTCAATAATCACTCCGGAAATAAAGGACGATGCCATAAAAACAAAAGGATATTTTATTTATCCAAGCCAGCTTTTCGTAAATATTGCAAGAACCGCGAACGAAAATCCAAATCTGAATACAGACCTGGCAAAAATCTTTACAGAAATTGAAGGATCCGCGAAAGGATATGAATCAGAGCAGGACATAAAAGGTCTTTTCGCCGATTTTGACACAACAAGCAACAGGCTGGGAAACACAGTAAAAGAAAAAAACACCAGGCTTGCGGCTGTTATAAATGGAGTTTCCGGACTGAATTTTGGAAATTTCCATGAAAACCAAATTGATTTGTTTGGCGATGCCTATGAATTTCTTATTTCAAACTACGCCGCAAACGCAGGAAAATCAGGCGGAGAATTTTTCACTCCACAGAACGTCTCAAAACTTATCGCGCGTCTTGCACTTCATAAACAGGAAGATGTGAACAAGATTTATGATCCGGCGTGCGGCTCAGGCTCGCTTCTTTTGCAGGCTAAAAAACAGTTCGAGGAACATAAAATAGAAGACGGATTCTTCGGGCAGGAAATCAACCATACGACTTACAACCTTGCAAGAATGAATATGTTCCTGCACAACATAAACTACGATAAATTCAACATACAGCTCGGAGACACGCTTACAGATCCGCACTTTAAAGACGACAGGCCGTTCGATGCAGTCGTTTCAAATCCGCCGTACTCAATAAACTGGATTGGCGGCGACGACCCGACTTTAATAAATGACGAGCGTTTTGCTCCGGCTGGAGTTTTAGCTCCAAAGTCAAAGGCTGATTTTGCGTTTATTCTTCATTCGCTGAATTATCTTTCAAGCAAAGGCAGGGCCGCGATTGTGTGCTTTCCAGGCATTTTCTACCGCGGCGGAGCTGAACAGAAAATCAGGAAATATCTTGTAGACAACAACTTTGTGGAAACAGTAATTTCACTTGCACCGAATCTTTTTTACGGAACTTCAATCGCCGTAAATATTCTGGTTCTTTCAAAGCACAAGGAAGACACAAAAATCCAGTTCATAGAAGCCGGCGAGCTTTATCAAAAAGAAACGAACAACAATATTCTTACAGATGAGCATATAGAAAAAATCATAGAAGCGTTTGACTCAAAAAATGATATAAAATATTTCGCAAAGTCCGCTGAATTAGAAGAAATTGCAAAAAACGACTACAACCTTTCCGTCTCAAGCTACGTTGAAGCCAAAGACACCCGCGAAAAAATCGACATAAAAGCCCTGAACTCCCAGATTGCAGAAATTGTGGCAAAAGAAAACACGCTCCGTTCAGAAATTGACAGGATTGTAGAGGAAATTGACGCTTCGACTACGCTCAGCGACCATGCTTCGGACAGTTCGACAAGCTCACTGACCGAAGAGTAACGTTGCTCGGTTCCTGAGCATGTCGAAAGAACCGATATTATGGAGAATAGATGAATAACGAAAATCAAAATATTGAGTATAAACAGGAGAAGATATGTCAAAAATAAAAGTAGAGAATGCGGAAATAACAGTTATAAGACAGAATGATGATGATTTTATTTCCTTGACCGATATGGCTAAAAGCCAGTTTCAGGAACATATTATATTTCGCTGGCTTAGCTTGAAAAGCACGATTGAATATTTGGGAGAATGGGAACTGCTTTATAATCCCAATTTTAATTACACCGAATTCGGTACAATTAAAAATATGGCAGGCAGCAATAATTTTGTTCTTTCTGTAAAAACTTGGATAGAAAAAACAAATGCAATTGGAATCGTATCAAAAGCAGGACGCTATGGCGGCACTTATGCCCATAGAGATATTGCATATCATTTTGGAATGTGGATAAGTCCTAGATTTCAATTATTGTTGGTAAAAGAATATCAGCGGCTGAAATCAGAAGAGCAAAAGTTTCTTGGCTGGTCTGCAAAGCGTGAGCTTTCAAAAATCAATTACCGCATACACACAGACGCAATAAAGCAGAATCTTGTTCCGGAAGAAATTACTCCAGCACAGAAGTCTTTTATTTATGCAGATGAAGCTGATATGCTCAATGTGGCAATGTTCGGAATGACAGCGAAGGAATGGAAAGAACAGAATCCGGAATTTAAAGGCAATATCCGGGATTATGCAACAATAAACCAGCTGATTTGTCTTTCAAATATGGAAAATCTGAACGCTGTTTTTATAAACGATAAGCTTCCGCAAAATGAACGCCTTGAAAAACTAAATAAGATTGCAATCCAACAGATGAAAGTCCTTGAAAACATAGAAGGCAAAAAACTTCTGACAGAGGAAAACAAATGACCAATTCCGGCCAGTTCGACAAGCTCACTGCCCGAAGAGTAAACAAGCTGCGGTTTCTGTGCCTGTCGAACCAAGCGACCCAGAAAACCGGTTATCGAGTGTAGAAGACAACAGCCGGTCATCGAGCGTAGTCGAGATGATTGCTTCGTGTAGTAAGACAGTCAAACAAAAAAAGAGGAAAGCATAAATGAAAACAGGGTATGCCAATAGAAAACGAGAAGAGCTATTTGAAAAACTCAAAACCGTTTTTGGAAAAATCACAAATATCAGTACAGGAATAGAAGCAAATCTCTCAAAAAAATCTTTGGACAAAATGACAAGTGCAAAAGCTCTTGAAAAATCCAAAGCAAACGGCTTTACTCTGAACGAACATTTTGAGCTTGCCGCAAAAATAAAGCCATTGTACGAAAGTGCGATACTTGTAACATCTCATGGAAATCTAAAAAATCCAAAAGACCCAAATGTTATTTCTATAAAGAGGTTTGTTGCAGCGGCGATTTTGAAAAGCGGGAAAAAAGCCGATGTCTTGATTACCGTGAAAGAATCTATTGCAAACGGACACAAAATATATTCGATAGAACTTGATGAAATAAATAAAGCCTCGGAACGATTCCAAGGCTTGAGTGACGCGGCTGAAACAGCGGACAGGGCAACTAAGACACCTCACGTCGATAATTCAATTATAGCAGACAATGCCGAAAAGTCAAGCACAGGAGAAGCCTTATGACAAAACTAGACGAACTGATTGCTTTGGCTCCGCTCAGCAACCGTAGTGATTATAACGGTTGGTCGGAAAGCGTAGAACCGTTGGGTTGGTGAGCCTGTCGAACCAACAATCAGGAGATTAAATGAAAGGATTTATGTATATTCTAAAATGTGCCAACGGCAGTTATTATACCGGCAGCACAACAAATTTGGAAAAACGGCTATGGCAACATAAGAATGGCGAAGGTGCAAACTTCACGAAAGCACATTTGCCAATCGAGCTTGTTTACACGGAGGAATTTTCAAGAATTGAAGATGCGTTTTACCGAGAAAAACAAATTCAAGGCTGGAGCAGGAAAAAGAAAGAAGCGTTGATATCGGGTAATTTCAACGCATTGCATAAATTGGCAGAATGTAAAAATGATTCGCTTGCTTCGGCTTCGCTCAGCAACCGTAGTGTGAACTGAACCCCAAAAGTTGGACATTTTTGGAGGTAATATGAATAAAAAATATA
>SAMEA104315437__coassemble_486_pt1 | contig 19096 bp, 18 predicted proteins | sample SAMEA104315437__metabat2_low_PE_023 | metagenome-assembled genome bin SAMEA104315437 (sample SAMEA104315437) | gut metagenome | biome: Monkey gut; feature: monkey-associated habitat; material: faeces | place: China | collected 2013 | reverse complement strand
GAGAACATGAGATGAATGTTAAAAATATTATGGTAAATAAAACTAATTTTTTCATAAACGCTCTCCCTTTTTTATAAAATTTTGTTGTATTTATAATAACAAGATTTTATCAAGCAGTCAAGTTTGGGAGAGCGAGGAGAATTTCTTATAGAAATGAGAAGCGAAATGGAAATTTATTCAAATTTAGAAATTTCTTTCTGGCAAAGTTGGTCGCAAATTTCGTTATATTCAACTCCGGCATGTCCTTTCACCCAGTTCCAAGTTATATTTAGATTTTCATTTAATGAATCTAATTCTATCCATAAATCTTGATTTTTTACTGTTTTTTTGTCGGCGGTTTTCCAACCTTTCAGTTTCCAATTTTTTATCCAAGTTGTAATTCCGTTTTTTACGTACTGACTATCTATATTTACAATTATTTCAGATTGAGAAAAATTTGGTGTATTATGAATGATTTTTAATGCATTTATCGCTGCCATTAATTCCATTCTGTTATTTGTTGTAAATTTTTCACCGCCAGAAAGTTGTCTTGCAATTCCATCAGCAATTATAACAATTCCCCAACCTCCAGGCCCCGGATTTCCATGACAGCCGCCATCTGTGTAAACTATAATTTTTTCCATTAAACTAAAACACCTTTTGTACTTGGAATAGATCCTTTTCTGCGTTCATCAATTTCTACTGCATTTCGGATTGCTCTTGACACAGCTTTAAAACACGCTTCCATTTTATGATGATCACTTCTACCACGAATTACATCAATATGAAGATTGCATAATGCGTTTGAAACAAAACCTTGCCAAAAATCTTCAAAGCAATCAGTTTGGAAAGATGTCGGAGCATTTCCACTTACAGAAACTAAAGGAATTCCAGAAAGATTAGAATTGCAAACAAGAAAAGGTCGTCCACCAAAATCAACAGACGCTTGTGCTAAAGTTTCATCCATAGGATAAATAAAAAATCCACTTCTAAAAATTCCAGCACAATCACCTAATGCTTCTTTAAAACATTGACCTAAAACAATTCCTGTATCTTCTATTGTATGATGTTGATCGACTTCTAAATCACCTTTTATATAACCTGATAAATCAAAAAGTCCATGCTTACAAAAAGATTTTAAAAGATGGTCAAAAAATCCAATTGGATTTTCAACACTACACTTTCCAGTTCCATCAAGATTTAAGGTTAATTCAATCTGTGTTTCACCAGTGACTCTTTTTACTGTTGCAATTCTGTTCATTATCATCTCCAAAAAAGATTTTTATAGCATAACTTTTCTAAGTTCATATTCAACAATATCAGATGCACCAAGATTTTGTAATTTTGGCAATAAAGTTGGAACTTCAGATTTTTTTACAGCAATTTTTACAGCATAACCGTTTCCACCAAAAAGAGGAGAAACTGTCGGACTTTTCATACTTGGAATGCCTTTTATTAACGAATCAAAATCTTTTTCTAAAACATTCATTTCAAGCATAACTCTATCACGAGCATTTAAAACTGTTTCAAAAAGCATTTTTAATTCAAGAATTTTTCTTTTTTTCTGAGGATTATTCATTGCTTCTTTAGATGCATACATTCTTGTAGAACTTTCCATCAATGTATCAACAATTTTTAAACGATTTGCTTTTAATGAAGAACCTGTTGAAGTATTATCTATCAAAATTTGGGCAATTGAATTTTCATTATCTTGAACAAAACCTTCTGAAGTTCCCCAGGTTCTAAAAATTGTTCCATCAATCTTTTTATTTTCAACCCATTTTTTACTAAGAGTTTGATATTCTGTCGCAATTGTAACTGGATTTTGTAAAAGTTTATCATAATCGCGAGCTTCAGGAATTGCAGCAACAATTCTTACAGGATCAAATCCTAAATCCATAATTTCTACAACATCATTTTCAACTTGATTTTCATAAACCCAATCTTTTCCGCTAAATCCTAAATCAGCTTTGTTATTTGCCAAAAGAAAACTTGTAATTTGAGGTTTTACAACTTGAAATGCTAAATCTTCTTGATTTGTGGTTGGAAAATATTGGCGGTCAGGAAGATGAATTGAAATGCCAACATCACTTAAAAGTTCATAAACAGACTCGTAAATTCTTCCTTTTGCAAGTAAAATCTTTAATTTTTCCATAAAAACCCTTTTATTTTTTGAATGTGAATTTGTAACTATGATATAGAAGAATTGATAGAATTTCAACAAAAGACACAAAAGAACAATTTTGAAAAAGCACAAATTCCGTTCAAAGTGATTGATATTTAGTTTTTATGAATTATAATTGAATATATTTTAAAAAAGGAAAATTTATGCCTATCACAAATTATCTTGAAAAAAACGCAGAACTTTATGGAAATGATTGCGCTTTAGTAGAATTAAATCCTGAAGTTAGAGATAACCGAAGAATTACTTGGAAAGAATTTGATCTCACACAACCAGAATTAAATTTACCTTATCGTAGAGAAATCACTTGGAAAACTTTTAATGAAAAAGCAAACCGATGTGCTCATTATTTAATTGAACGTGGAGTTCACCGTGGCGATAAAGTTGGAATTTTAATGATGAATTGTCTTGAATGGCTCCCAATTTATTTTGGAATTTTAAAAACTGGTGCTTTAGCAGTTCCCCTAAATTTTCGTTATGCGTCTGATGAAATTGAATATTGTCTTAACTTAGCAGATATTTCTGTTTTATTTTTTGGACCAGAATTTATTGGCAGACTTGAAGCAATTTCAGAAAAAATTATGCCTCACAGACTTTTAATTTATGTTGGAGAAGGACTTCAGCCATCTTTTTCGGAAAGTTATGTTATGTCTGTAATGAATTATTCGTCAGAAAATCTCAATCTTTCTATTTCTGATGATGATTACGGAGCAATTTATTTTAGTTCCGGAACAACTGGATTTCCAAAAGCAATTTTACACAAACATAAAGCCTTAATGCATGCCGCAGCGGTAGAACAAAATCATCATGGGCAAACAAAAGATGATGTATTTTTATGTATTCCGCCATTGTATCACACAGGAGCAAAAATGCACTGGTTTGGTTCGTTAATTAGCGGTGGAAAAGCGGTTCTTTTAAGAGGAACAAAACCTGATATTATTTTAAAAGCCGTTAGCGATGAAGGATGCACTATTGTTTGGCTTTTAGTTCCTTGGGCTCAAGATATTTTACTTGCAATAGAAAATGGAACTGTTAATTTAAAAGATTATAAATTATCTCAATGGCGACTTATGCACATTGGAGCACAACCTGTTCCAAAAAAACTGATTGAAGATTGGAAAAAATATTTTCCACATCACGCTTACGATACAAATTACGGACTTTCAGAATCAATTGGTCCTGGCTGCGTTCATCTTGGAATTGGAAATGATGATAAAATTGGAGCAATTGGAATTCCTGGTTTTGGTTGGAAAATCCGCATTGTTGATGAAAATCGTAAGGATGTAAAACCTGGTGAAGTTGGTGAACTTGCTGTAAATGGTCCTGGCGTTATGGTTGAATATTACAAAGCTCCAGAAGCAACATCAGAAGTTTTAGATGATAAAGGATGGCTTTACACTGGAGATATGGCAATGCAAGATGAAGATGGTTTTATTTATCTTGTAGATAGAAAAAAAGATGTCATAATTACTGGTGGAGAAAATCTTTACCCAGTTCAAATAGAAGATTTTTTAAGCAAAATGCCACAAATAAAAGATGTTGCTGTAATAGGACTTGCCGACTCTCGTTTAGGAGAAATTGCAACTGCAATAATCGAATTAAAACCAGGAGTTACTTGCACAGAAGATGATGTAAATAATTTTTGTATGGAATTGCCTCGTTACAAACGTCCACGAAAAATTATTTTTGCTCCAGTTCCTAGAAACGCAACCGGAAAAATAGAAAAACCAAAATTGCGAGAAAAATACAGAACTGTAGATCCATTTGCAAGTATGAGAGAAGAATAAAGTGTAATTTTTTTTAGTTCATTGCTAAAAACATTTTTTCACTATAAAATAAATTCACATTATTAAAAGAGGTAAAATTTTATGAACAATTTTATTTTTTTAGGACCTCCAGGTGCTGGAAAAGGTTCTTTAGCTGTAAAAGTTGCAGAAGAGTACAAAATTCCACATATTTCTACAGGTGATATTTTTCGTGCAAACATCAAAGCACAAACTCCACTTGGAGTAAAAGTAAAAGCAATTATCGACTCTGGTTCTTTAGTTAGTGATGAACTTACTTTTGAATTAGTAAAAGACAGACTTTCTCAAGATGATTGTAAAAACGGTTATATTTTAGATGGTTTTCCTAGAACAATTCCTCAGGCAGAAATGTTAGAAGGATTAGTTTCTGATATTAAAGTTGTAAATTTTGAAATTCAAGATGAAATTGTAATTAAAAGACTTTCTACTCGCAGAGTTTGTAAATCTTGTGGAGCAAATTATAATATCCTTACTTTAAAACCAAAAGTTGAAGGTATTTGCGACAAATGTGGTGGAGAACTTTATCAACGTGATGATGATAAACAAGAATCTATTTTACACAGAATGGATGTTTATCGTGAACAGACCGAACCTTTAATCAATTTTTATAAAGAAAAAGGCAAAATCACAAATTTAGATGCTTCAATAGAAACTGATATTTTACTCACAAAATTTGAAGAAATCTTTAAAAAATAAAATCACCATAAATCATTATTGAGATATTTTATTTCAGTAATGATTTATAAAATCTATCACACTAAAAATCAAAAAAATATAGTATAATTTTCTCCAAAGTGTTAGTATTAGTTAACTAAAGGAACAAAAAAATGATACATTTAAAAACAATAGATGAAATCAACGAAATTAGAAAATCATGTCATCTTACCGCAGATATGTTTAACGAACTTATTCCACAAATTCACGCAGGAATGAGCACTTGGGAAATTGATAAACTTTTTAAAGATTATATTTTTGGTCATGGGGGAACGCCTGCCTGGTATCACGAAGATTATCCAGGAGCAGTTTGTATCAGCATAAATGAGCAAGTTATTCACGGACTTCCTTCAAAAAAACGAATTTTAAAAGATGGTGATTTAGTAAGTTTAGATGTTGGAATTGATTTAAATGGATTTATAAGCGATACAACACATTCTCTTTTAATTGGAAATGTAAAACCAGAAGTAAGAAAATTAAAACAAGTTACTGTAGAATGTTTAAAAGCTGGAATTGAAGCATGCAAAGCTGGAAATAGAATTAAAGATATTGCCGATGCTGTTTATGGAATTGCTTCTGCTCACGGCTATGGTGTTGTTTACGATTATTGCGGTCATGGAGTTGGACTTGAAGTTCACGAAGATCCAAGTGTTCCAAATTGTCCTTTTAGAGGTCCAAATCCACGAATTAAACCTGGAATGGTTTTAGCTATTGAACCTATGATAAATCTTGGAACCGCAGATGTAGAAACTTTAGATGATGGTTGGACAGTTGTAACTTGCGATAAAAAAGTAAGTTGCCACGAAGAACATACAGTTGCAGTTTTTGAAGATCATACAGAAATTTTAACAGATTTAAATTATTGTGGAAAATCTGTACTAAAAGAATAGTTTTATTTAAACTTTGTTATCTTTTTTATTTTTTAGTAACCTTTTTTTATAAATATCATTATTTTTATAAATGAAAGATAATTAAACGAGATAAAATTTTCTCGCGAACTTTTATGGGAGATAAATATGAAAAAAGGTATTAAAATTATTTCTACTTTTGCTTTACTTTTATTTGTGTCTACTCAAATGTTTGCACAATCATCATTATCTGTGGTTGAAGCATTCCAAGATGTTTTTCGTTCTGTAAGTAATAGATTGCTTCCTGCAGTTGTAGAAGTTGATGTCGTAGAAACAAAAACTGTTGTAGATCCATTTAGTAATTTTGGCTGGCCTTTTGGCGATTTCTTTGGAAATAATAATCAAAAGAATGATGATAAAAAATCTAATAATGGAACGAGAGAATATGAATCTGCTGGACTTGGTTCTGGTGTAATTGTAAGAAGAACAGGAAATACTCTTTATGTTCTTACAAATAATCACGTAGCAGGTTCTGCAACAAAAATTTCTATTAAATTAAATGATGGTCGTGAATTTCAAGGAAAATTAGTTGGTAACGATGAAAGAATGGATGTTGCTTTAGTTTCTTTTGAAAGTTCAGACTCTTCTATTCCAGTTGCAAAACTTGGCGATTCTGATAAAGTTCAACCAGGCGATATTTGTCTAGCATTCGGTGCACCTCTTGGTTATAGTCAGTCTGTAACACAAGGAATTGTCAGTGCAATTGGCAGAAGTGAAAGCCACATGTCTGCAATAAGTGATTATATCCAAACAGATGCTGCAATTAATCAAGGAAATTCTGGTGGTCCACTTGTAAATATTTATGGTGAAGTAATTGGAATTAATACTTGGATTGCTTCTCAATCTGGTGGTTCTGTTGGTTTAGGTTTTGCAATCCCAATTAATAATATAAAAGATTCTATAGATTCATTTATTAAAAATGGAAGAATGACTTACGGTTGGGTTGGAGTTTCTTTACTTGAAGTAAATAATGAATATAAAAATGAATTAGGCGTTCAGGATTATGAAGGAGCTTTTGCTGTAGAAGTATTTACAAATTCACCTGCATATAAAGCTGGAATAAAACCTGGTGATTTTATTGTAGAATTAAATGGTAAAAAAGTAAAAACTGTAAATCAACTTGTAAGAGATGTAGGAAATTTACGCGTTGGAACGACAGCAACTTTTGCAGTAATTCGAGATGGAAAACTTCTTCCAACAATTTCAGTAAAAGTTGAAGAACGTGCAAAAGATAACGAAATTCAAAATGGAAAAATGTGGCCTGGATTTATAGCAGTTCCACTTACTGATGATGTAAAAAAGCAATTAGGAATTAATGATAAAAAAGTAAAAGGCGTTGTAATTTCTAATGTTGAAGAAAAATCTCCAGCGGCAAGTTTAAGACTTCAAAATGGAGATGTAATAACTGCAGTAAACGGAAAATCTGTTGCAAATTTAAAAGAATTCTACGCTGAATTAGCAAAAGCCCAAAAATCTGTTAATTTTGATGTTTACACAAACGGAGGAACTATAACAACAGGAACTTATAAATTCTAATTTTTTCAGTAAAATTTAGAAAGATAAAAAATAGTGTGCAAGTAAAAATCGTTTTTTATGATTTTGTTTGCACACTTTTTTTATACAAAAAAAAACTTATTAACTTTTTTTTATAAAATAATTATTCTTGAATGAGAGAGAACTTCATTTCCAGATTCTGTTATAAGAACATCATTTTCTAGACGACAACCACCAATTTCTGGATGATACAAACCTGGCTCTAAAGTTAAAATCATTCCTGGCAAGAATTTTTGTTCTGGAGGATTTTTTACACTTACTCGTGGTTGCTCGTGAATTTCTAAACCAATCGCATGACCTAAAGTATGAGGCATTTTTTTCTTTGCACTTGCAAAAACTGAATCAGCTTTTTTTGCCGCTTCTAAAATTGAATGTTCTTTTGTATAAAGTTTTAAACAATCATCATAAGCTTTTTGAACTAAATCTAAAACTTGTTGTTGCTGAAATGTTAATTTTCCTTTTGCAACTGTAATTGTTGTATCGCTAGTGTAACCGTTATAAACAACGCCAAAATCTAAAATAGAAAGTCCATCGCTTGGCCAAGGTGATGATGTATAACCAGGAAAAGCATGAATTGCAAAACTTCTTTCTGGACCAGCAGCCAATGTATCAAATCCTGTTCTTTCACAACCATTTTCGCGTAACATTTTTTCTATTAATAAAGCAACATCCATTTCTGTTTTTATTTTTTCTTCTTTGATTTGCTTTTCAATTTCATCAATAATCAAATCACCAACTCGGCATGCTTCTTTTGTACATTCAATTTCATATTCATCTTTTATCATTCTTGAATTAATTACAAATTGATGAACACCATCTTCTTTACAACGGCAATCATAATTTGAAAGTGCATCCAAAAATTTTAAATAATGAGGATAAGTTAAATATGGCGGCAATTCGATTTTTTTATTTTCTCCATGAGAAGCATAAATATTTAACACCGATTTTACCGCTTCAATATCATTATTTTTATAACGAGTATAAGGAATTATTTTATTTACATAAGAAAGTTTTTTTGCAAGATTTTCATCCCAAGGAATTAAAATTGTGTAAGAGTCGTTGAAAACTATTAAAATTGCATCTGAAGTATGACCTGTATAATATCTAATTGCAGGTTCTCTGTGTCCTTCGCTATCTATAAAAACGCACGCTCCAGAATTATTTTCTTTTAAATAATTTGCCAAAACAGCACATCGATTTTTATAAATTTTTTCTAAATCTTTTTCTGTATAATTTTTCATTTTATGCTCCAAATTTTTTCTAAAAAATCAAAATTATTTTTTTCGCGATTTTACTTTTCTTAAAATTACTTTGATTATATCATCTTTTGTAATTATCAATTCTAAAATTCCAATCACAATAAAAATGATTGCAAGAATTATAACTGGAACTCCATAACTAATAAAGCGTCCATAATTTTCAAATGCCTTTAATAAAATCGGTCTTAAAAAATAGCAGGGAACAGCCGCGATAATAGAAAAAAGTGTGATTTTTAAACAATAAACGATTGTATTTAAAACTAATTTTTTTATTTGGATTCCTTCCATTTTTTTCATAAAAATAAATAAAAAAACTGTATTTATTAAACTTGCTAAAGATAACGCAAATGCAATTCCTTTTCCGCCCATCGGTTTTGTAAGAATTAAAACTAAAATTATATTTGCAACAAAACTGATTATTCCAGAAAGTGTTGGAAGTTTTGTATTTCCCTGTGCATAAAAGGCTGGAGAAATTATTCTATTCATTGCAATAAAAAGAAGTCCTAAAATATGAAAACGGAATTCGCTTAAAGTCAGGAGAACTGAATCATCATCAAACGCTTTACTTTTATAAAGAAGAGAAATCATTTCTTTTCCTGTTATCAATGAATATGCGGTGATTGGAATTGAAATTAACGAAATAATTTTTATTGCTTGAAGCAGCATATTATTAAATTCTGCATATTTTTTTTCATTTGCAAGGCCGCTTAAATCTGGAAGAATTACGGTTCCAATAGAAACTGCAAAAATTCCCAAAATAAGTTCTTGAAGTCGCAAACTATATTGCAAACTTGCGGCAATTCCTTCTCCAGCTCTCGTTGCCATTGAAGTAGAAACTAAATCGTTTAATTGATATGCAGCCATTCCAATAATTGTTGGAACTATAAGAGAAACAACTTTTTTTGTTCCAGGATTTGAAAAAGTCTTTTTTAGAGAAGTAAAACAAACTTTCCATCCCGTTTTTTTTATAAAAGGAAATTGAAAAAGTGCTTGAACACATCCGCCAGCAATAACTCCAATTGACATCGCTCTTGCAGGATTTGTTGTATATGGAGAAAGAATATAAGTTGCAAGAATTACAATTCCATTAAAAAGAACTGGTGTAAATCCGGAAGGTGCAAAAATTTTACAGCCGTTAAGAATTCCTTGAAAAAATGCAGCAATCGAAATTACAAGTAAATACGGAAACATTATTCGCGTTAAAATTGTAATTTCTTGTTTTTGTAAAAGCCAATATTTTACTTGTTCTGCATAATCGAGTGCTTGTGTATCAACAGGCTTTTTGCAAAACAAAGGCATTAAAAGTGGAGTTATGATTATTCCTATAACAACAACTGTAGTTGTAAGAAAAGTTACTAAAGTAAAAGTAGAATTTATAAATTGCTGAGTTTCTTTTTTTGTTTCATCAGTTTTGTTTTTTTCCAAATATCCTTTAAAAGTTGGAATAAACGCTACAGAAATTGCATTCTCCGCAAATAATCTTCTTAAAAGATTAGGAATCATAAACGAAACGGCGAATGCATCTGCATACATTCCAGTTCCTAAGAATGCCGCTTTTGTCATTTCCCGCACTAAACCCATTATACGAGAAGCCAATGTCATAAGAGAAAGTAAAAATCCTGATTTTACCAACGATTTATTTTTTACTTTTGGTGATTGTTCTGTCTGATTTTTTTCCATAATTTATCTTTCAAAGAATAATATCATTGAGAAATTTTATCAATTAAATTATAATTTTTATAATAAATAATTAAAAATGTATAAGGGCAGGAGAAATGGCATCTAAGCTTCGAATTTTCCAAAAAGTTGGAAAAACAAGAATCGTTCCGATTGGAATAAAAATTCTTTCAATATTTATAACTTTAATTTTACTTTCAAATTTTGCTACAAACTTTATTTCTGGGCAACTTTTACAACGACAAATTCTTACTTTAAACAACACGATTATGGTCAATCAGTTGAAAGAACTTTACACAAATGCTTCTAATCAATATCAGATTTATTCTTACTCCAAAAATAAATACGAAACAATAGTTTCTATGCGTCAGGTTGCAAACAGCGGATTTGAAAATCCAAACAGCGTTGCACTTGGAGTTGATCATTTTGGAAATATAAAATTTCTTGCAACAAAAAATCAAAATACAATTTGGACAAGATTTATAGATAATGAATCTTTAAAAAAATTAAATAATGATTTTGATAATGGAATAAGCGAAGGTTCTGTTTCTTTTAGAACTTTTGATGGTGAATATTTTGGAGTTTATAAATATCAGCCTGATTGGGAATATTTTTTAATTCGAGCAGAACTAAAAGAAGATGTTTCTAAAAATTCAAAAAAAGTTTTTATGCAATCATCTTTATTAATATTAATTTTTACTCTAGTTTTTGTAATTCTTGGTTATATTATTTTGCATAGAGAATTTAGAACTCTTCGCCGCTTTACAAATAATCTTTATGAAATGCAAAAAAAGAAAAAACTTGAACTTATAGATTTAACAGATGCCCCAAATGATGATATTACTTACATGGCAACATCTTTCAATTCTTTATCATCTTCCATAAATAATCTTTTGGAAACATTTCAAAAATTTGTTTCAAAAGACGTTGCAGCAAAAGCGTACACCGAACAAGGAATCGCTCTTGAAGGAAATCAGCAAGAACTTTCAATCCTTTTTTCTGATATAAGAAGTTTTACATACAGAACTGAAACTTTAGGAAACGACATCATCGATGTTTTAAACGTTCATTACAATCGGGTAATTCATAGCGTTCATGAAAATTCTGGAGTTATCGGTTCTATTATTGGAGATGCAATTCTTGCAATTTACGGAACTTTAGATTCACAAATGTCAAAATCTTACAACGCAATAAAAGCGGCTTGGGATATTACACATGTAACAGCAGACCTTCGCAACGAAATGATAAAACGACGGGAAGAAGTCGAAAAAAAGCGAAAACTCACAGAATCTGAAGAAAATGTTTTTCAGGCAGTTTTAATTGATGTTGGAGTTGGAATTGATGGTGGAAAAGTTTTTTACGGAAATATCGGTTCTAACGAACACATGGCAAATACAGTTATTGGTGATAATGTAAACTCTGCTTCTCGCCTGGAAGGATTAACGAGAATTTATCATCTTCCTGTAATTGTTTCTGAATATATAAAAAATGAAGTTGAAAAAGAAAGTACTGATTACAAATTTTACGAAGTTGATACAGTTCTTGTAAAAGGAAAAACTGAAGGTAAAAAAATCTATATTCCTTTAGCTATAAACGAAACCGAACCTAAATTTATAGAAAAATATGATATTTTTGAAGAAGGTTTACAAGGTTATTACGAAGGAGACTGGAAACTTGCCCGCAAAAAATTTAAAGCCTGTGAACTTGATGTAGCAAAAGTCTTTCTTGAAAGAATTGGAGTGAAAAGTGCACCAGCTGATTGGAGTGGAATATGGACAATGACAACAAAATAGAAAATATTAATAATAGACATCAAGAAGTTCTTTTATTTTTGAATGAAGAATTAAAAAAAATAAAAAAAAGTTCTACAGAAGAAACTTATGATATAAAAAAAGAATATGCAAAATCAAAAAAATATCGTTCGCCTTTTACATTTTTAGTTTTATTAGGAACTTTTATTGTCGTTTTTGGAATTTCTTATGCAACTTATAGAATAATTTCTCAAAAAAATGATGAAATCACTGTTAGTTTAAATAATTTTGATGATTTAAATTTAAAATCACTTTTAGACACAATCACAAAAGCTCAAGACAGTTATGATAACGCAATAAAAAATAAGGCAACTTTAGAAGCAACAAAAAATCGGCTTATAAAAGAAGCAGAAGACAAACGCGATAACGATTTTTTTGTTTTAGACAGTTTAAAGCTTTCAAAGAATGAATATAGAAACCGTTCTTTAGAAATAAATAAAGAATATACAGATTCTATAAATACAATTAATTTGGAATATGAGCCGCAAATTACAGAATTAAATTCGCAAATAGAAAATTATCAAAAACAACTTGCAGAATATGACACTTCAAAAGTAAAATCTGCACAAGAACAAGAAAAAGCGATTAATAGTGAAAGACAACTTAAACAACTTGAAATTCAAGCATTAACAGATAAATACGAAGCTCAAATTGCAGAATTAAAACAAAATATTGATGATTTGCAAGTTGCTCATTCGCAAGAAATTCGAAAATCGGTAACAACAGTTCAAGAAAAATATCAGGCAGAAATAGACTCTCTAGATCCTGTTTTGAAAGATGCAAAAGCAGAAAATCTTATAAAAGATACAGAAACATTCCAAGTTGAAGATTTTAATGCTAATTTTATTATTTCTGAAAATTCTATAAATGACAAAAATTTAATTTCCGAAATGGAAAAATTCCAAGAATATTTTAATAATTATCAATATTTAAATTCAAAAATCTCTTCAATTCCACAAAAAAACACAATCCCAACTTATATAGAAGCAAATAATTCTTTTGTAAAAAAAATGAGCGAAACTTTTTCTCAATCAGCGACTGAACTTTATGCTCAAAATGAAGAATTAAAAAATCAAATGGAAAATAAAATAAAACGTTCAGAAGAAATTTATACAAAAATTTTAACTTCATCAAAAGCCAATGCTTTAATTTATTCAGCAAATTCGTTAGATGATATTCAAATTTTTATTGCAGAACGTTCACGATTTCTTGTTGATAAAAAAAATGGAGTTAATGCAGAATTTTCAATCGGAAAAACAACTATAAAAGGAACAATTTTATTAGATAAAGATAATATTTTTAGATTTTATATAAAATCAGACTCAGAAAATGAACCTTCCCTTGAAATAAAAACAATTTCACCAGGAACTTTAGTAAAACTTTTAACAAAATAAACTTATTATATGGAAAAAAACGAATTTTAGACCGATAATGTAGATATGGAATATAATACTCAGTTTAAGGAACAGTTAGAAATCGCAATTAATAATAAACAAGAATGGTTTAATTCTGAAGCGTTGGTGGAAGTTTTAAATCAATATAGAGTTTTAAGTTCTTGTGTCCGAAACATTTATGATTTACTAAAAAAACGTTCTTTACTAAATCCTGACCCTTACAGAGCTGATAAACAAATTACAGATATTATTATTCCAGACAAGGAACCTTTTTTAGATAATGAAATTCCAAACATTTTAGGAATTAGACTTTCAGATTATTATTCAGTTTTAGATTATCTTTCAAATTATTTTAGATTTTCTGTTGATTCTCTTCCTGCAGCAAAAATAAAAAAACTTTTGGAATTTAATAGTTTTATTGATTGGTCAAATGTTTCTCCAAGCAGCACAAAATTAAACACACGAGCACTTGCAATGCAACTTGCAAATGCAAAAGTAAATGCTCCAGCAATTGTTAGCGGAATGATTTCTGATTGCGTTTCTAAAAGTGAAGAAGCTGTCGAAATTATCAATAAAACATTACAAGATTTATCAGTTTTTCAAAAAGAAAGATATAAACTGAATCTCAGGCAAGATTTATTTTCTCATCCAGATTTTAATCAGCAGATTGCATTTACAACTCCAGATTCAGAATTCTCAGAAATAAAAAGAATTTATCCAATGGCAATGGGAAAAAAGCCTTTTTATAAAGATTTAGTAAATGAAATCATTTTAGAAGACCAAAGTTCTGATAAAGAAAAACTAAGAGAATCAATCTTAAAAAAATTAGAAATTCCTCTTTCCCGCGAAAAAAAGATTAATTCAAAAATAAAAGAATCTAACACAAAACAAATGCTTTTAAGTACAGTTATGACTCTTAGCGGAATTGGTTCTATTTTAGAACAATTAAAAGTAAAACTTTCTGACAATTTTAATGTTTATTATTCAAATAAAGTTTCTTTCTCAAAAAAATTTGCTGAATTTATAAAAAAATTATTTCACATTCCTCCAGCAGAAAAAATTTGTACTATAAAAATAATTGAAGCAAAAACTGGAATTATTCGCGAACAAAAAGTAAATACAAACGATTTTTTGGCAGAAATAGGACAAAAAGTCAGAGTTTATAACGGAATTGCAAATCAAGGTTTAGAATTTCAAAAATTAACAAAATATCCTGAAGAAATGATTTTTAATTTTGTTACAAAACAAATTGCAGAATGTCAAACATTATTTTCAACAATAAATGGATTAGATTCATTTTTTAAAACTGAAGTTGATACTTTAAATCGTCCAAAAATAAAAGGCGTTCAAATAGAACTTTCAGCATTAAGAAATGCAATCATCAGTGTGCAAAAAAAACGTTCAGAATATCAATCTACAAAAGAAGAAAAAGAACAATTATCAATTTTAGGAATAAAATGAAGAAATTTATAAAAATTCAAATCGCTTTTTTAATTGCATTAAATTTTACAATTGCGTTATCATCACAAAATTTACAAAATAATTTTGAAAATAAAGATATTTTCATTATTGAGTCGATCTGCAATCATGATTTAAATCCTCAGACAACATCATTTTCTTCAGACTCTCAAATCTTAACAGGTCTTTACGAAGGTTTATTTTCTTATAATCCAATTACTCTTGAACCACAATATGCAATTTGTAAAAATTATAAAATTTCCCGCGACAAAAAACGTATGACTTTTGAACTTCGCCAAGATGCGTATTTTAGTAATGGAGAAAAAATCACAGCAAATTCTGTAAGAGATTCTTGGCTGCATTTACTTTCTACGCCAGATGCACCTTATTCTTCGCTGTTAGACATTATTTGTGGTGCACAAGATTTTCGTCTTGGAAAAGGAACAGAAAATGATGTAGAAATTTTTGTTCTTGATGATTATACGCTTTCAGTTTATCTAAATACTCCGGCAAATTATCTTCCAAAAATTTTGTGCCATTCAGCATTTTCAGTAATTCATAGAATTCCAACTGTTTATAGTGGAGCTTTTTATTTAGATAATTGCGAAGATAAAACTTTAATTCTTAAAAAAAATCCTTATTATTGGGATTATAAAAATGTTCCAACAGAAAAAATAACTTTTTATCAGTCAAATGATGCTGATGAAAATGCTTTTTATTTTAACACAGGACTTGCAGATTGGATTATCGCTGATGTAAATACAGAAAAAATTCTTGATAAAAATTCATTTCAAATAAGTGCAGAATTTGCAACATCATTTTATTTTTTTAAACTTTCTTCAAAAAAAATAAATAAAACAGAAGAATTTAATCCTTGGGATTTTTCAGAATTTAGAAATGCCATTTTAGAAGCAGTTCCTTGGGATATTTTAAGAAAAGGAGCGTTAGTTCCTGCGCCAACTTTAGTTTATCCTTTAAAAGATTATCCTCAAATAGACGGATTTTCTTACACAGATAAAATTGAAGCTCAAAAACTAATGAAAGATGCAAGAAAAAAATATGGAATTTCTGAAGATGAAATTTTAACTTTACGATTTGATATTTCAGAATATTCTCTAAATGATGAAAAAAAACAAGCACTAAAAGAAGCTTTTAAACCTTTAGGAGTTGAACTAGTTTTCACAATTTATCCTTCAAGCGAATATTTTTCTAATGTAAAAACTTCTCAATCAGATTTATTTTGTTACACTTGGATTGGTGATTTTGCAGACCCTTTAGCGTTTCTATCTCTTTTTCAAAGTGATTCAACTTTAAATGAATCTGGTTTCAATAATTTGGAATTTGATAATTTAATTAAAAATGCCGCTAAATCTGATAATTCACTTCGCCCTTCCCTTTTAGCACAAGCAGAAACAATTTTATTAGATAGCGGAATTATAATTCCAGTTTTTCATCCAATTTCTTTTAATGTAATTGATACAACAGAAATTGGTGGATGGGCAGCCAATGAATTTGATTTACATCCACTAAAATATCTTTACAAAAAAGAAAAAAAATTAAATATCCAAAATCTTGTAAAAAAATAGATTATTAATTATAGAATTTATTCTTCATTACTTATCTTCAATAATTCTTTTACAATAGGAGATGTTTCTACATCATCTTTTGAATATTTGCAAATTTTTCCATCATTTTCAAATACAATATATTCGTTTGAAGCTTTTAATAAATCAGATATATTATGCGAAATAAATATAACCAAATGATTAGGTTTTATATATTCTTTTAACACCTATAAACATCTTTTTTTAGAAATTAAATCCATATTTGCAAAAGGTTCATCAAGTATAGCTATTCTCTTATGATTTAATGAATATAAAAATCTCGCAAATGCAATTTTCCGTTTTTCTCCTCCAGATAAATTACAACCATTAACGCCTAAGTTTCCTTCTCGTAAAGAAAGTTCTTTAATATCTAAATCATTTATAATTTTATTAAACAAACTTTCATTATAAGGATATCCCATAATTACATTCGTAGTAAATGAATCATTTATGACAGAACTTCTTTGATCATGCATACATATTATTTGATTAAAATCATATTCATCAGAATTATAATTGTTTATCATTATTGAACCTGAATTTTCTGATTTATCGCCTAAAATTTCATTTAGTAAAGACGTTTTTCCTGTTCCAGATAAACCAATTATTCCATAAATAACATTATCTGTTAAAGTTAAATTTTCTACAGTTTTAGATGAAAATTCTAATTGATAGTTTTATATTGATAGAGAAACATGCTCCTTTTCTGGTAATTGTATTCCCCCAAAGATTTAAATATTTACTGTGTTTTTTAAACAAATTGTAATAATCATCAGCAATTTCAATTGATAATTTTTCGTAAATCTTTCTTCTAATAACATCAAAATTAAAAAAGTGAATAATAGTATTATTTGCTAAACTTTCACTAATAAAACTTAAAACTTCTCCCAATTTATTATCAATTTCTTTATTATCTTCATAAGTTTCATTTTGAGCTTTGTAAGATAGAACAAAAGAAAAAACAAAAAGAATAGTAAAAGGAATTAATAAATAAAGAGATAAACGAGCAATAACAACAAAAATAACAATACTTCGAATTATTTGGAAAATTGCTACATACAAATCTGGTCTAAACATATTCATCATAGCAGCAATATCTTCATTAACAACTCTAGCGTAATATACATCAGATTTTCTTTTTATTTCAGATTGCGGCAGTTTCATAAATGAATCAAAAAGACCAACTCGATATACTATTGAAATATTTAACTCTGTTCTCTGATATAAATAAAGCCCAATAATAGGTAAAACAGTACTTAAAGCTATTGATAAAATCAAATATAAACATGCATAATAATCGATATTCTTTAAAATTAATGAGTCCAAAAATTTTCCAAAAAACACTGGTGTAACAATATCAAAAATTAAAGAACAATTAGACAATAACAAAGAAATGATATAAACAATTCTTAAGTGAAAAGGTATTCTTTTAAAAAGATATAAAAGATATTTCATTTTTTTGCCTCACATAAAAAGTCAATGAGGAAATCTCAATTTCCGATTTGACTTTTTTTTAATAACTTCGCAATGAAATGAGAAGTTATTGTTAAGAAAAGAAGTTTGCAACGCAAACTCTAGTTAGATAAAACTGCAACATTTTAGCAGTTTTATCTAACACTCCTATGCAATAAGAAAACGCGAGCCGTGCCGGAGCGTTTTCATTACTGTGTTCTATAAAAAAGTTTGATTAGCGTAAGCGTTTCAAACTTTCCGTTTTTAGCAATAAGAAAATGCGAGCCGTGTCGATTTCTATTACAGTCCTTCAAAGTGGCCCTGTTCATCAGAAATATTAAATTCATACATATCAGAAAAAAGTTCTTCTTTATCACTTATTCCGACCATTCCTTCTTGATATAAATTTGAAATTAAATCTAAACCTAAGTCTAAACAGTCTTTATACTTTAAGATTGCTCCATTTTTACTAAAATCAAATATTTTCCTTACTTTCTTAGTTTCTTCAATCAGCCAACTATTAGCAATATAAGAAGAGATAAAAGAATATCCATTATTTAAATTAAAATAATTCATATCACCAATAAAAATTATTTTTCTATCTTCATCCCTCAAAATTCTTAAAAAATCATCTTCCTTCATTTTTTACCTCCAGATTTGTAATATCTATCCAATCTATTATTATTGGAATATCCGTTTGAGTTTTTTTCTAGACGTGGATTTCTAAATGTAAGACTGAATGCTGCTGATTTTTTCAATAATGATTCTTTTACATTTAAGTTTTTAGAAGTATTACCGCCAATAAATTTTAGAGACTTAAAATCTATAAATAATATAAACAAACCAGAACCGATGTCTGTTAAAAGTATATCGTTTTTAAAGTCTTTTCCTAATTCATAATAATTCCAGTCTTTATCCCATAACCTAAAATTAATTCCTATAGTTTTTTTTGTTTTTTCAGTAAACACTTCTGGAATATAAATTTTTATTTTTATAATAGAATTGGATATATTTTGAAGGACTTTTCCTTGAGATGAATAGTTAATAAATAAATCATAAAATGAAGGATATTTTTTTGGATATATAGCAATCACTTTATCATTATTTTCAACATCCACAATATCAACATATTTTTTTGTAAATTCATTAGCATTATTTTTTTATTGTACAAAGTTTTAATAAAAACAAATAATTCGGCTAAAAATAATAAAAGTTCATTTATATTTTTCTTCAAGCAAGTTACACTCTAACTTCCTATCACTTGTTCATACGTCAATCTAAAAACTTTGCTCTGTTCTT
>SAMEA104315437__coassemble_450_pt1 | contig 20639 bp, 19 predicted proteins | sample SAMEA104315437__metabat2_low_PE_023 | metagenome-assembled genome bin SAMEA104315437 (sample SAMEA104315437) | gut metagenome | biome: Monkey gut; feature: monkey-associated habitat; material: faeces | place: China | collected 2013 | reverse complement strand
GAGAACATGAGATGAATGTTAAAAATATTATGGTAAATAAAACTAATTTTTTCATTATTTACCCCTTATTTTTATAACTCACTAAATGTATTGCATTTTGAGAACATGCTAAATCTAATGGACTTACCCATGGTATCCACTTTCCTATAGATAAATCATAAACGGAATTTACATCATACCAACCTCTCCATACTAATTGTGAACAGTAAAATTTGTCCATTCGCCACTTTGCCATATATGTATATGTATACTCTTTTCCTAAATGTTTTGTAGCATTTTGAACTGCTTTTTCTCGCTCTTTAGAATTTATTGGAACCCTTATCTTTTTATACTTAAAAAATGAAAACTTTATTTTAATTATACCTTGCGGTTTATAAATACTTACTCTATTAGCAGAACCTTTCGCATTTCCTGCCCAATATCCAATTGGTTCGTATTGTACCCCATCTATTTTTTCAGGCCACTGAGCAGACTTATTTTTTGGACTTGACGTTATTGTTGCCATTCCTAATCCATCTGTATCCCATTTTTCACCCCATTCATCAGAATGCATCATTGAAGAATGTCCAATATAACTTGAACTAGAACCTGAAGATGAATCTTTACATACAAGAAAATTTCCTTTTTCGTAATTTGCCTTAAATCTTTCTACAGAACTTTTTACTAGACAATCTGACGTAATTTCATTTGAACTATTAGAACTTGATGATGATGAACTTCTATTTTTCTCAACTTTATTTGCTATTTTAGATAATTTTTTTTCATAAATACTAAAAAAATCTTCCAGATTTTGTGATTTTATCGCTCTATTTCCAGATATACTTTCTACGGTTTCTTTAAATGCCTGATTTTCTATTTCCACCATTTCCGCTAAATCTGTATCTTCTACAAATTTTTTTGTTAATTCTTCTGTATAATCTTTTTTCCAATCTTCAAAAAATATATTCTTTTCTGCTTCACTAAATTCTGAAAATTCTATTTTATTTCCTTCTTCATCTTCTATTTCCATTTCATATAGAAAATCTGGATATAAATCTGTTTTTACTGAACGACTAAACATTGAATCTACTGAAATTATTTTTGAGATATATGCTTCCGCTACAGTTTCAGGTTCTGACTGTTCATAATTATTTATAGATATATTATTTCTACAACCTATAAACACACATAAAAAAGCTACTGAAAAGATTATCTTTTTCATAAACGCTCTCCTAGTTTTTATAAATTTTTGTTTTATTTATAATAACAAGATTTTATCAAGCAGTCAAGTTTGGGAGAGCGAAATGGAGAAAACACAATATCCGTTGCTTTTTGAAAATCTTTTTTAAGATATAAAATCTTTTATCTTTTGTAATTCTCGGTGAGCAACTTCAATTCCGTGTTGATAACCATCATTTAATTTTTCTGGATTAGTTTCGAACGTACTACAGCACATTGTATCTGGACGGATTATCAAAACTTTTCCTTCTTTTTCTAATTTTTCTGCTTGGGCTAATTGTTTTTCATAAACGACATATCGATTTAACAACGCTTCATATAAATTAGGAAACTTTTTGCGAAACATTGATGATAAAATAAATTTAATTTTTCCAAAATCGTGAGGAGCAATTCCTTCCTTTTTAGTTGAAATTATCACAACTTTATCACAACCTTGTTCAAACGCTCTATCAAAAGGAACTGAATCTGTAATACAACCATCTGCATAATGTTTTCCATCAATTTCCACGACAGGAAAAAGCATAGGCAAAGAACAAGAAGCTGCTGCATATTTCAAAAGTTTTGCTTCATCACTCTTTTCGCTAAAAAATGCTGGTTTTCCTGTTTCTGCACAAGTTGTACCAAATTCACATTCTATATCAGAATTAAAAAAAGTCTTAAAATCAAAAGGGTCTTTTTTATCATAAGCGTATTCATAATTCATAATGTGATATTCTTTATAAATTCCATCACGAATATTATTTGCTTTTTTATTTTTGCGGATTCTACTTGGCACTAAAACATTTTTTAATCTGCCTTTTTGTTGAGAAACATAATTCATTGCCGCATGGGCACCGGCAGAAACTCCACCTGCATATTGAAATTTTATATTTTCTTCAAGTAAAACATCTACTACGCCCGCAGTAAACATTCCTTTTCGAGAACCACCTTCAAAAACAATTCCATATTTCATAAAAGTTTCTCCATGATTAATTTTCAGTATCTAATTTTCCAGTAATGGCACATTCTTTATAATGAATAACTTCTTGTCTAAAATGTTCACTTTGCTGTGCTAAATCTTGTGATGATGAAACACCTGGTGTTCTTGTTACTTTTTCTGGAAGTCCAACAATATAATTTGTTCTTTTTCCAGCTTTATAAATTCCAGAAAGTCCAACACTAACGACAGGAACTCCAGTATATTTTGCCAAAAAAGCGAATCCAGATTTAAATTCGTTCAATTGACCATCCTTCCGGGTTTTTCCTTCCGGAAAGATGATGACAGATTTTCCACTTTTGATTGCATTTTTCGCAAACATAATCCAATCTGTATCCATAGAAAATCTATCACAAGGAATTGCTCCAATTCCTAAAAGCATCCAATTTATACTTTTCTTTTCAAACCAATCTTTTGCAACTACAATCGTGTGTTTTCCTTTAATAATAGAAAGCATAAAAGGAGGATCCATATATGATGTGTGATTTGCAATTATTACCGTAGGTTTAGTAAATTTATTAGTTTGTATATTTTTATCTACACACAACGCTTTTGGTTTATAAACAACGTAAATATAAATTCTTAGACAAAAACAACAGAACATTGTTAAGATATATCTAAACCAAACAAATAATTTATTCTCTTCTTTAATATTCTGATTTTCTTCTGCCATTTTAATTATGTTCTCCTGGAGAATCCCACATTGCATTTAATAATTGCTGATATACAATTGGTGAAAATGCTGGTTTAGAAAGGATTTTTTGAGTTTCTTCAGAAAGATAACCTTTTTGGGTAAATTCTATACCAGCAGAATGATAATTTTTTTCATAAAGTTTTAATCTTCTTTCTCCACCACGAGCAATTAGAGAGTCTAATTGTGGACAAACTGCTCTTCCATATTGATTTTTTCCAAAAATATAATCTAATTCCGTAAAAAGTGGCTTGTAAGTTATATCAGTTTCTTCCCAAGCACAACCAGAAATTAATGCAAATTTTCTATTTGGCTTAGGATTTCTTTCACCATGCAAAGGTTCACCCTTTTCAAATTTTTCTCTAATTGGCTGACCTCTACATTCATTCGACATACCTAAAAGTCTATCTAAAAGAATTTTTACTTGACCTGGCATTCCAAAATAATAAAGAGGCATACTTACAATCACGTATTTTGCATCTTCTATTTTTGCTCTGATGGCAGAAACATCATCAGTTTTTATAACACATTCACCATTGTTATGAGTTTTCCAACAGTTTAAACATCCTCTACAAGGTAAAATTTTTTTATCTGCAATATTTATAAATTCTGTTTCAAATACTCCAGTAGATTCTATTCCAGAAATAAACGCTTTTGTTAAAAAAAGTGTTCCACTTCTCTCTTTTCTAGGACTTCCATTTAAAACTAAAATTTTATCTGCCATTTTTATTTTGATTAATCACGTTTACCAACAGTTTCTTTTGGAACAGTTGTAAAAACAAGACTTCCTTTTGCAAAAGTTTTACCATCTACTTTAACAGTTGCATCAAAATAGACAAGAGAACCACCATCACGAGTTTTATTTACGTTTATTACAAGTTGATCTCCTGGAATAACAGGTTTTACAAATTTAAATCCATCAACTTTTAATAATACATACAAATTATCATCTAAAGCATTCTCATCTTTTTCAATTACAATCGAACATAATTGAGCACAACTTTCGATAATTAAAACTCCTGGCATTATTGGAGTATCTGGAAAATGTCCCATAAAATAAGGCTCATTGATGCACACATTTTTTATTCCAGTTGCACTCTGATTTGGAACAATTTCTGTAACGCGTTCAATCATTTGAAAAGGAGGACGCTGAGCAATCTTTTTATTAATATCATAAATTGTCATCATAAAGAAAGACCTCCGTCCAAAACTAAAGTTTGTCCTGTCAAATAAGAAAACTCATCTGAACAAAGAGCACTTACAACATTAGCAACATCTTCTGCAGTTCCAAATCTTTTCATAGGAATCGATTTTAAGTATTCTGCACGAGTTTCTTCTGGAATTGCTTCTATCATTTCTGTTGCAATAAATCCTGGAGCAACTGCATTTACTCGGATTCCATAACCAGAAAGTTCTTTGGCAAGTGTTTGAGTAAGAGAATTTACAGCACCTTTTGTAGCACTGTAAACACTTTGTCCAGGAAGAGCAAATTTACTGCTAACTGAAGACATATTAATAATTACACCATGTTTTTGTTTAAACATTTTTAAAACTGCTTGTTGAGCACAATAAATATAACCTTTTACGTTTAAATCTAAACATTTATCCAATGTGTCTGGATTTAACATAAGAAGATACTCATCTCTAACAATTCCTGCGTTATTTACGAGAACATCAATCTGTCCAAATTGTTTGTAAACATCACGCATCATAGTTTTTACTTGTGTCAAATCAGAAACATCAGCCTTATAGACGATTCCATCTCCACCTTCAGATTTAATTTTTGCTAAAGTATCTTCTGCTTCTTTATCTGAATGACTATAATTTACAACAACTGTGTAACCATCTTTTGCAAAACGAATAGCACATGCTTTTCCAATTCCTTTTGACGAACCTGTAACAATTGCTACTTTCATATAAAATCCTTATTTTCCTAAAACAACGGCAGTATAAGAACCACCAACTGCAAATGAAGTGATTAAAACCTTCTTTAGATTTTTACTTTCTACTTTAGATTTTTCAACTTTTCCACCAGAAATAATATGAGCTTCATCTTCAGGAATTTCTCCGCTAAGCATTAAAACTGCATGAGCTGCCTGTAATGCTGCTGTACCGGCTCTTCCTTCGCCTACTCGCTCTTTAATTTCTACAACAGGAATTTTATCAAAAATACTTGAATAAACTTTTGTTTCAATTGAGTCTACAACAGAATTTCCATTTGCAAATCCATAAATTGCATCTATTTCTTCTGGTTTTACGTTTGCATCTTTTAAAGCATCTATAATTGCTTTACTCAAACCTTCATCTGAACCAGCTAATTTTCCATATTTTACATTTTTTCTACCATTACCAAAACCTAAAGCATGAGCATAGATTTTTGCACCTCTGGCTTTTGCATAATCTTCATCTTCCAAAAGCATAGAAGCACAGGAATCTCCCATCATAAAACCTTTTGAATTTGAAAATGGAGTAACAACAGAATCAGAAATCATTCCAATTTCTTTGAAAAGATTTTCAATAATTGGAGTATTTTCATCATTTCCAGTTGCCATCATAACTTTTTCCTGGCCATCTCTAAGAACATTCATCGCATAAGCCATACTATAAAGTCCAGAATTTGGTCCGCTTGTTACAGTTACGCCATAACCTTTAATTCCAGTATTGATTGAAAGATATCCGCCAGCTGCATTGTAAACTGTATTTGGGAATTTAAATGCACTTCCTTTTGCGTTTCCATGTTCTGCGATTAATGCTTCAAAATCATAAGTAGAACCTAAAGCACCTTCGCTTGTACCAACAATAATTCCTATATCTTTATCATTTTGTTCAGAAACAACAAAATTTGCATCTTTAAGACAAGAAACTCCAGATACAACTTGTAACTGACTAAAATTATCTAATTTTCTATAGAAAGCCATCTTTATTCCCAAAGCATTGTAATCATCAACTGTTACTGATGAATGAACACCTGCTGTAGTTGGCTTAGAATTTTCTTTTACAGCGTTTATGTAAGCATCTTTTGTATTTCCAAGAGGAGTTATAAGTCCAATTCCTGTAATTGCAATTTTTGGATTGATTGGATGACTTACTACATCGCCTGGTATTTTACTATAAATAATACTTGCATCTGTTCCACCAAAGGCAAAATTATTATTCATAACGGCAGTTAATTCTTTAGAATGAGGTTTATTTTGAACAAAATCTAAAGTTCCAGCACGTTCTTTTAATTTTTCAGAATCTTCGTCAGAATAACCTAAAGTTGGAAGAACTGTATTTGTTGTAAGTGATTTTATACAGAAAACAGATTCAATTGCTCCAGCGGCTCCAAGACAATGTCCAGTTGCTGCTTTTGTAGAACTTACACTAACAGTTGGATTTTCTTCATCAAAAACTGTGTGAATTGAAAGGAATTCCGCATTATCATTTTTTGAAGTTCCAGTTCCATGACCGTTTACATATCCAATATCTTTTTTAGAAATACCAGAATTTTTTAAAGTACGATTGATTGCTTCAATTTGACAAAGACCGTCTTCTCTTGGTGCTGTGATATGATGAGCATCGCTTGTAACTGCTCCACCTAAAACTTCACAATAAATTTTTGCTCCACGAGCTTTTGCATGTTCATAAGATTCTACGATTACAATTCCAGCGCCTTCGCCCAATGTAATACCTGTACAATGATTAAAAGGAGAACATCCGTTTTCATCTAATGCGTGAAGTGATAAAAAGCCTGCATAAGGCACTGCTGCAAAAGAGTCTGCACCGCCAGCAATTACAACATCAGATTTTCCTGCTCTGATTAAATCGCAAGCATAAGAAACAGAAATTGTTCCCGCAGCACAAGCATTTGCAACATTTGTAACAACGCCAGCCGCTCCTGAATATTCTGCAACTTTAGCTGCAATTGGAGCAATTGGCATTTTATAAATATCTTCAGGATTTTTTCCGTTTTTATAATAAAAATCGATACTTGCTGCTCCACCAACACAACTTCCGGTGATTACACTAAGTCTTTCATCATTTTCTGCTGGAGAAATATTTGCATCTTTCATTGCTTCGATAGCCGCTTTTACACAAAGTTTTGCTGCTCTATCCATTTCACCCGAATTTGGAACATCTTTATCCAAAGTTTCGCAATGAACTTCTCCTGCTAAATCTGCATAACAGTCTTTTGTATCAACTGTTGTTGTCTTGTGGATTCCAGAAACAGAATTCACAGCATTGTTCCAGGTTTCCTCTACATTATTTCCAATTGCACAAATTACGCCTAAACCTGTAACTACACATCTCTTATTATCTGGTGTCATCGTATAAATCCTTATAAATTATTTTTTATTAAATTATGAATGAGAAACAATAAAATCAGCAATTGTATCAATGCTGTAGAATGGTTCTTTTCCAACACCTGTCATTGAAACACCGAATTCATCATCTACGAAAGAAATGATTTCTAATGAGTCTACAGAATCAAGACCAATTTCATCTCCAAATAATGCTGTATCTGATTTTAATGCATCTGAATCACATCCAAGATTTGATACAAAAAAATCCTTTAATTTTCCTTTTACTTCTTCTTTATTCATTTTTTAACTCCTTTATTATGTAAGTAAAATCCTTAAATTATACTAATATAATTTTCTAAACTGAAAATAAACTTTTTTTATATTTGATTTAAGGTTTTTATTAAACCTTAAATCAAACTCCCCGAATTTTTACATTCAGAGAGTTTTAAAACATTCTTTCTATTAAAGAGGAATATTTCCGTGTTTTTTAATTGGCTTATTTGTAAATATTTTTGTTTCTAAAAAGTCAAAACTTGCAACAATACGTTTACGAGTTTCTTCTGGCTTTATGATTTCAGTAATATATCCACGTTCAGCCGCAATTCTTGGTGTCATAATTTCCTGTTTATATTTTTCTGTTGCTTCTACAATTTCTTGAGCTTTTGATGGATCTTGAAGTTGTTTTGCATATAAAATTTCGATTGCACCTTCTGCTCCCATAACAGCGATTTCTGCTGATGGCCAGGCATAAACAAAATCTGCACCAAGATGTTTTGAACACATTGCAATATATGCTCCACCGTAAGCTTTTCTAAGAATAACTGTTAATTTTGGAACAGTTGCTTCCGAATAAGCATAAATTACTTTTGCCCCATGACGAATAATTCCTTTTTGTTCTTCTTGAGGGCCAGGAATGAATCCAGGAACATCTACAAAAGTTAAAAGAGGAATATCAAAAGAATCACAATATCTAATAAAACGAGCAATTTTGTCAGAAGCATCACAATCGAGAACGCCTCCAAGTCCAGAAGGATTGTTTGCAATAATTCCGATTGTACGACCTTCAATTTTTCCAAAACCGACTACACAATTTATGGCAAATTCTTTCATAATTTCAAGGAAAGAATCTTCATCAATTACGCAATCAATAACTTCACGAACATCATATCCTTGACGAGTATTTTGTGGCAAAATTTCATTAATCTTCTTTTCTGCTTTTTTCTCGTTGAATTTAAAATCTTTTGATTCAAGTTTATCGCCATAATAATGAGGAATATAATCTAAAAGTCTACGAACCGATTCATAACAATCTTTTTCAGATTCACAGCGGAAATGAGAAACTCCAGATTTTTGAGCATGAATTGACGCTCCACCTAAATCTTCTGCGGAAATATCCATAAACATTACAGATTTTACAACTTTTGGACCAGTGATAAACATTTGAGTTACTTTATCAACTGTAAAAATAAAATCTGTAATTCCTGGAGAATAAACCGCTCCTCCCGCACAAGGCCCTGCAATAATTGAAATTTGAGGAATTGCTCCAGATGCACGAACATTCTGATTAAAAACGTTTCCATACCCGCCAAGAGCTTCTACTCCTTCTTGAATACGTGCTCCACCAGAATCATTTATTCCAATAACTGGACATCGAGCATCAATTGCCATTTTTGTAAGGTCAGCAATCTTTCTACCATGCATGTGTCCTAACGAGCCACCTTGAATTGTAAAATCCTGAGCATAAACAGCAACTTTACGACCATTGATTTTTCCAAAACCAGTAATTACACCATCATAAGGAATATCTTTTTTTTCCATTCCAAAACTTGTACAAGTATGTTTTACACCTTGATAAGTTTCTACAAAAGTTCCTTTATCACAAAGTGCATTTATTCTTTCGATAGCATGCAATTTTCCTTTTGCATGTTGTTTTTCTAAATTGTATTCCATACAAGCTCCAAATAATTATCTTGCTGAACAAGGATATTTTTCTGCAAAAGAAGTTTTTCCCCAAAGTCCCGTAAGAACTTCTCCAACTCCAGGTTCAATTAAATTCCAAATATTATTATTTTTTGAAGAATCTTCATCCATAAGTTTTGCAAGTTCTGATTCTTCATCCGTCCACCGAACAGGATTTGTCAAATGTAAAACAGCATTCTTTTTTATTTCATCAGCATCAAAAACTTGAGTTCCTGTAACATTGCTAAATAAAGCAATTTTTGGAGAATTAAATTTTACATCAGCTAAAAATTTTTCAAAATTATCTGCTGCTTCTTGCATAAGTGGAGAATGGAAAGGACCTGCAACTTTTAAACGAACCGTACGACGAGCACCTGCTTGCTTTGCTACAACATCAAGTTCTGCCAAAGCCGAATCAGTTCCACTAACTACAGTTTGTTTTGAGCTATTTAAATTTGCAGCGTAAGCATCTTTTATTGTAGAAGCGATTTCTATTACCTTTTCTGGAGGAAGACCTAAAACCGCTGTCATTCCAGGAGCATGACCTTCGTTTTCAGAAGCAATTTTTTCGCAAGTTGATTGCATAATAAGTCCCCGCTCGCGAACAACTTTAATCACATCTTCAAAAGAAAGAACTCCTGCTGCATACAACGCTGGAAATTCTCCAAGACTAAAACCCATCACCGCAGATGGAGAAATTCCTTCTTTTTCTAAAACTTTCATAGAAGCAATAGATGCAGTTGTAATGGCAAGCTGACTATTATCACTACGATTTAAAATATCTGCTTCTGAATTCCACAAAAGATTTGGCATATCAACATTCGTAATTTTAGAAACCAAATCTACAACTTCTCTAGCCTCAGGATTTTTTTCACATAAATCTTTTATCATTCCAGGCACCTGAGCTCCTTGACCTGGGAATAAAAATGCGTATTTATTCATAGAATAAGAGTAACAAAAAACAAAATGAATGTCAAAAAAAACATAATTTCTAAAAAATAAATATTTTTTGATAAATTAAATCCCAAAAATAATTTTTTCTTTTTCAAAAATGGGATATTTTTACTCAAATTCTTAAAAATCTATTTTAAAAGATTTAATGATTTTAGATTTTTTACCCGTTTTTATAGATTTTTTATACATTCAGACAGTCGAAATTCGCAGAAAAAAACAGATTTTTTATCTTTTCACCAAAAAAAATACAATTTTTTTTAAGTTGGCACGGAAATTGCTATATACTATATGAAGATGAAAAATCTTCTGAAAACGTAGTTTTCACAAAAATTCTTAAAAATTATCACTTAGAGGTTTTATTATGAACGAATTATCACTTTTTAATGATTTATTTGATGATTTTGGGGATGACGGATACTTAATGCCATCTTTTAATTGGAAAAAGTCTTTTCCAAAAGTTGATGTAAAAGAAGGAAAAGATTCTTATATTTTGCAGATGGATGTTCCTGGAAAAACTGAAAAAGATGTAAATATTGAATTGAAACATAATGTTTTAACAATTTCTTCAGTCGAAGAAACAGAAACTAAAGATGATAAAAAGAAAAAGAATGATGGAAAATATCTTGTCCGTGAACGAACTTACTCAAAATTTGAAAGAAGTTTTACATTGCCAGAGGATGTAAATGGAGAAAATATTTCTGCCCAAGTTAAAGATGGAATTTTGACAGTTACAATGCCACGACACGCATTAGCAGAGCCAAAACACATAGCAATAACTTCAGCATAAAATAATTTCTTAAGAAAAGATGATAAAAATTTTAGACGCAATTGTTTAAGATTTTTATCATCTTTCTGTTTTATTTTAATTTATTTTTATCAGATAATTGTTTAAATGTATAAAATATTGCACACAATGAAATGATAAAAGTCAAAATATCACTCAACGGCATTGAATAAAGAACTCCATCAAGTCCAAACCAGATTGGTAAAAGCAATGCAAAACCAACTCCAAAAATAACTTCTCGAACCATTGAAAGAATTGTCGAAAGAGTTGCTTTTCCTAACGCTTGAAGATAAATAAAAGTTCCCTTATCAACGCAAGCAAAAATCATCATACTTAAATAAATTCTAAAAGCTTTTTTTGCAAATTCCGTATAATAAATACTTTCGTGAGTAGAACCAAAAATCTTAATCAAAAAACTTGGAAAACATTCTACAATTATTAACGCTACTGCACCAAGAATTGCTTCAGAAAGCAACAAAAGTTTGAAAAGTTCTTTTGCTCGATTTTTATGACCCGCTCCAATATTAAAACCAACAATCGGAATACAACCTGCAGACATTCCAACCGCAATAGAAATTACAATTTGGAAAAATTTCATAACAATTCCAACAACAGCCATCGGAATCTGGGCATATTGAGTTTGCCCAAAAATTACATCGCAACTTCCGTATTTTTTTATCATATTATTAATTGCCCCCATTGCGGCAACCAAAGAAATTTGTGATAAGAATGAACAAATTCCCAAAGGAATAAATTTTCCAATTACATAAGAATTTAATTTAAAAGATGATTTTTGTAATTTTATTGTTTTCAAATTGAAAAAATAAATTATTGTCAAAATTGCAGTTAAGATTTGCCCTAAAACTGTAGCAATTGCCGCTCCCATCATTCCCCACTTAAATACAAAAATAAAAATTGGGTCAAGAATAATGTTTAAAATTGCACCTGCTAATGTTGAAATCATCGCAAATTTTGGAGAACCGTCAGAACGAATAATAGGATTCATTCCTTGTCCAAACATATAAAAAGGAATACCAAGCGTAATCCAGAAAAAATATTCTTTTGAATGTCTAAAAGTTTCAGCATTTACATTTCCACCAAAAGCATTAATAATTTTTGTAGAAAAGATAAGATAAATTACCATCAAAATAAAACTACTAAAAACACACAAAATAATTGCATTTCCAACAGTTTTATGAGCATATCCATCTTGCTTTGAACCTAGACAAATAGAAACAAAAGCACACGCTCCATCGCCAATCATAACCGAAATTGCCAAACTAATAACTGTTAAAGGAAAAACTACAGTATTTGCAGCATTTCCATAACTTCCAAGATATGTAGCATTTGCAATAAAAATTTGATCAACAATATTGTAAAGTGCACCAACCAAAAGAGAAATAATACACGGAAGTGAAAATTTTCGCATTAAAACAGAAAGTTTTTCCGTTCCAAGATAATTTTGATTTTCAGACATAATTTTATCCCTATAAAAAAATTGCACAAAAATCGTGATTCACAAATTCCAAGTACAATTTTTAGAAAATTTTTATCACACTTTCCTAAAATTATTAAAATATTTAGAGGATTTTAGTGCGTTACAGTTGGATTTACAAAAATCGGCATTGCACCGACATTTTACGCACTGTCAGATAAATTTGCCAAATTTTTATTTTTTTGTCAAATATTCATTGTTATTTTTATGTTTGAAAATTTATTTTAATAGTTTAAGAATTGTTTTTATTACTAATTTCTTCAAATGATAATTCTATTTTTTTGGAGCTCTTTCATTCAAATATTCTTTTTTGAAAAGTTCGATAAGTTCTTCCCTAGTAAGATTACCATTTCTTTCTCGTGCGGCTTTTAATTTTCTATAAACCGTATTTTCACTAAATCCTTCGACTTCTTTTTGATAGATTTTTCCATCACAAAGTTGTTTAAGAATTTTTATTTCATCTTCATAAAGAACAAGTTTTTTTCGCTCAAATTGATTTGAAACTACAAAAAATATTGTTCCAATAAGCCAGATTGACCGAACTATATGAATAAAAAAATGAAAAACCGATTCTCCATTTATTGAAAATGCAACACAAACAGCAGCAAAATAAAATAAAATTGCAATATATTTTAGTTTTGGCTTTATCATAATTACGATGCACATTATAAATAACGCTGTATAATTATTAAAAAGAAAAGTTTTTTCAAACGCAATCATAAAAACTAGAACTACTGAATAAACAAGATAGAAATACGAAAAACATTTTCTCTTGAAAATTGCTGCAAAAGGAATATAAAGGAAATTTGAAAAAACCATAACATAATTTCCTATTAAAAAATCTTCTGAACAACATTTCCAAATATATAAAGCACAAAGAATTCCTGAAAGAACTGTCGTAAACAAAACAAAATGGTCATTTAAAAAATCATCAAAAAAATCAGATTTCATAAAACCTCCCCTTCCAAAATGATTTATATTTTCTATGAGAATTCAATCATTATATAATAGAAGAAATTAACATTTTCTTTTATTTTACACCCTTTTTTATCTTTATAAAACCAAATAATTCAAAATATGACAAATAATTGTTATTAAAAATAAATTTTATTGTTATTTTAAATTTTCTTTTTTATATATTTCTGTAACTCGATCTTTCATTTCTAAAAACAAATCTGCAATCACAGAGTCAAAATCTTGACCGCTTCCATTTTTTATTATTTCAAAACATTCATTCAGTGGAAGAGCATCGCGATAACAACGTTTTGCAGAAACTGCATCAAAAACATCAGCAACTGCCATAATTCTTGCAGAAAGAGGAATTTGTTCTTTTGAAAGTCCTTTTGGATAACCTTTTCCGTTCCATTTTTCGTGATGATACATCGCTACTTCATAAGCAATTTTTTCATATTCATCATCACCAGTATTATTAAAAGTTTTTTTCAAAATTTGTCCACCACGTTCCGAATGAGTTTTCATAATTTCAAATTCTTCCGGTGTAAGACGACCTGGTTTTTGTAAAATGGAATCTGGAATAGCAATTTTCCCAATATCGTGCATAGGAGCTGCCATCACAAGATTATCTATATAATCATAAGTTAAGATTTCGCTATAAAATCCACGATAAGATAATTCTTGAGCTAACATTTTTACATATTCTGTCGTTCTTTTTATGTGTCCGCCAGTATTATCATCTCTATTTTCTACTAAAGTGGCAAATCCCATCACCATTTCTTTGTTGTGCATTTTTAATTTTAAGAAAAGTGGATTCTCCATATTTAAATACGAACTGATTATTACGATTGTAGGACATAAACAAGTTATTAACGCTTGAGGAAAAATCATCTGATATAAAGAAACAAAACAAATAGTTCCGATTGTTGTTGAAATATTAATTTTTTTGTGTCGCCCAATATTTTTCCAACTTAAAATAAGCACTATCAAACTAATAATCGTATAAATAAAAGCCATGATAAAACATGTATAAGCGGAAATTCCCATAGAATAATTTGTGATTTTTCCCGTTCTAAATTCAAGTTTGGGAATAAAAATTATTACAATAAAAATATTTATTATAAGTGGCAAAATCATCAGAAATCTCTTCCACTTTTTTTTAGGCAAACCAAGAGAATTTTCGCAAATATATAAAAACATTAAAAAAACTATAATATCTAAGCTAGACAAAAAACATAAATGTAAAATTCTATTTAAAAAATCAGGAATTTCTTCCAAATGATTTACAGTATAAGCAGTTACGCCATCAAAAATAATGCTTAAAATTCCGCAAATCAAAAAACTCTGGAAAATTGGCTCTCTAGATTTTATTTTAAAAGAAAATTGTTCTCGAATGTAAATAAAAGTTACATAAAAAATAATCAACATACATCCGATTTGTAATTTAAAATATTCCATAAAAAAATATTAGTTTACATAGGTTCTTTCGTCAATAATGAAAGTTATGTGAAAAATTATGAGGCGTTTTTCAAAAGTTAAGTTAGTTTTATTTTTGTAGACTATTTCTATAAAATTCAGTATTTTATACATATAAGATTTAATCTAATTTTAGGAGATATACGATGGCAGATGTAAAAGTTGCTATTAATGGTTTCGGCCGTATTGGTCGTTTGGCTTTCCGTCAAATGTTTGGCGCAAAAGGATATGAAATTGTTGCAATTAACGATTTGACAAAACCTTCTATGCTTGCTCACCTTCTCAAATATGATACAGCACAAGGTGGATATTGCGGAAAAATCGGTGAAAATTCCCACACAGTTACAGCTGATGATGAAGCTGGTACAATCACTGTAGATGGAAAAGTTCTTAAAATCTATGCTGAAAAAGATGCTGCAAACTGTCCTTGGGGAGAACTCAAAGTAGACGTTGTTCTTGAATGTACAGGTTTCTATACATCTAAAGATAAAGCACAAGCTCACATCACAGCAGGTGCTCGTAAAGTTGTAATTTCTGCTCCAGCAGGAAACGACCTTCCAACAATTGTTTACAATGTAAACCACAAAACTCTTACAAAAGAAGACAACATCATCTCTGCTGCTTCTTGTACAACAAACTGTTTAGCTCCAATGGCTAAAGCTTTAAATGATTTTGCTCCAATCCAGAGTGGAATTATGTCTACAATCCACGCTTATACTGGTGACCAAATGATTCTTGACGGACCTCATCGCAAAGGTGATCTTCGCCGTGCTCGTGCTGGTGCTGCAAACATTGTTCCAAACTCAACAGGAGCTGCAAAAGCTATTGGTTTGGTAATTCCTGAATTAAACGGAAAATTAATTGGTGCTGCTCAACGTGTTCCAGTTCCAACAGGTTCTACAACAATGTTGTTTGCTGTAATTAAAACAGACAAAGAAGTTACAAAAGAAGCTATCAATGCTGCAATGAAAGCAGAAGCTACAGAATCTTTCGGATACAACGAAGACCAAATCGTTTCTTCAGATGTAATCGGAATGCGCTATGGTTCACTTTTTGATGCTACACAAACAATGGTTTCAAAAATTGGTGATGACCTTTACGAAGTAGAAGTTGTTTCTTGGTACGACAACGAAAATTCTTATACTTCACAAATGGTTAGAACTATCAAATACTTCTCTGAAAACTGCTAGTTTAGTTTTCTGATGAAAAGGCATCTTGTAAAACAGGATGCCTTTTTTGTTTTTAAATGTACTTAATAGTTCTTCTCGGAAATCTGCTAGTTTTGTTTCAAAAAAATCTCTATATCATTTTGAGAAATTAATATAAAATATAAACAATGTCAGAAGCAAAATTATTCAGAAATCCTTTAAAAAATGGAACTACTTTAGAAATTTATGATGAAAATTCTCTCATTTTTGAAAGTTCTGGAAAATGGCTTTATCCGCTTTTTGAATTTGAAGATTTTTTAAAAACTTTTTCTGGAAATACGAATAATTTAAGTGCCCACGACACTGCAATTGGAAAAGCCGCTGCTGTTCTTATGATAAGAATGAATATAAAACACATAAATGCAAATCTTATCAGTGAACTTGCTTTAAATTATATTGATTTTTACAATTCCAAAATCGCAAAATCAGAAAATGAAAAAGTCGAAATTTTTTATGAAAAAAAAGTACATCGACTTTTATGTGCAACTGAAGAACAGCTTTCAAAACTTTCTTCCTCCGACGAAATGTATTTTCTGTTACGACAACGAGCAAAACGTATTCTTGGAGTAAGCGTTTCTGTAAAAAATTTGAATTATACTTGGGGAAATATAAAAGATTTATCATTTGAATTAAAACCTGGAGAAAAACTCATCATTTTGGGAGAAAATGGAAGCGGAAAAACAACTCTTCTTAGACTTTTATCTGGAAATTACACTCCTCTTTCTGGAGAAATTTTGATTGATGGAAAAACTATTAATCAAAATCCTAAATTTACAATTGGATATATTCCCCAACATTTAAATACAAATTTAATTTCTCTAAATGTTGAAGAAGTTGTTTCTCTCGGAATTCAAAATCAAAATAAAAATCGGAAAAAAATAATTGATGAAAGTTTAGAAAGAACTGATAGCCTTTATTTAAAAGGTCGAGATTTTGAAAGTCTTTCTGGCGGAGAAAAACAAAAAGTTTCAATTTCAAGATGTTTAGCTCAAAATGCAAAACTTTTACTCCTTGACGAACCTACAAGTTCTATGGATTTAAAAAACAGAGAAATGGTAACAGAAATTTTACAATCACTTTCTTTGACCGAAATTCCCACAATCATAATTGTTACTCACGATGAAGAACTTGTAAAAACTCTAAATTGGAAAACTATTCATTTATAAGTTAGGACAAATTATGAAAGATTTTTTATCACTTTTTTTATTGGAACCAGTTTTTCGGGGATTTTTTGCACTTTTAATTTCAGGAAGTTCTTTTCCACTTTGCGGAGTAATGGTTTTAAGATTAAATTTAATTCCACTCAGATATATGCTGATGCATGGCGTTATTCTTGGTGGAGCGATTGCCTTAGCAACTTCTTTGCCAATTGTTCCTTCCGTAATTGTAATAAATTTCTTATTAGTAATTTTTATACTTTTATTCACACAAAATTTTGATTTTGGCTTTAGTGGAACAAGTGCGGCTCTTATGGTTTTGAGTATGGCTTTAGCGTCTTTAATCACACATATTTTTGATGTTCCTTCTAAAGATACTTTAAACATTCTTTGGGGAAGCCCTTTCGCACTTTCAAAAAAAGACATAATCACTCTAGTTGTTTTATCATTCATTTTGATTTTGTACATCATTCTAAATTTCCAAACAATTTTAAATCTTTTTTTCTCACAAGAAATTTCAAAATCAAATGGGCTTAATGTAAAATTTCACTACACAATTATGATTTTAATTATAGCGTTTGTTGTTGCCATCGCGATGAAACTTTTAGGAGCTTTGATGATAGATTCTCTCTTACTTCTTCCAGTTCTGATTGCTACAAAATTTCAAAAAATTAGGAAAAAATCTAATGGAATAAAAAATCTTTTTCTTCAAAGTTCAATTTTCGGATTTATTATTTCTTTTTCAGGATATATTATTGCTATTGCGTTAGACTTTCCACCAGGAGCGACAATTGCACTTTTAGCAGGAATTTTATATACAATAATCACATTGATTTCAAAATTAAAAAAATCATCAAACTAAAATCGAACTAAATTGGAAAAATTATGAAAAAATTTATACTTTTTATTTTAATTATCTTTTTAAGTTTCCAAACATTTGCAGATGGAAAAAATCAAAAAAAACAAACTTTAAAAATTGTTGCTTCAACTTCCTGGACAGCCGCTTTTGCAGATTTAGCCGGTTTAGATTCAATTTCTGTTATCGCTCCAGCAAATTTACACCATCCTCCAGAATACGAAATAACAGTTAGTGATATAAAAAAAATTATGAAAAGTGATATTTTTATTTACGCAGGTTTTGAGAGAATGATGCAAACACTTGGAGATTCCGTTGAAAACACAAAAATGATAAAAATTGATTGTGATAATTCTGTAGAAACAGTTTTAAAAAGTTCTCAAAAAATAGCAGAAATTTGTGGAACACAAAGCGAACGTGATAAACGCGTAAAAAAATATCTTTCTTTTATAGAAGAATCTTCAAATATTTTAGAAAAAAGGAATTTAAAAAATGCAAAAATTTTCGTAAATAAAAATCAACGTTTTTTGGCAAAAGAATTTGGTTTTAACACAACAAATTTATTTGGACCAGGACTTGTAACAGCATCACAAATTCAAACTGCAAAAGATGAAGAATTCATTTTTATAATTGATAATATTCATAATCCAGTTGGAAAGCCACTTGCCGAAGTCTCTCCAAATTCAAAATATATTTTATGGCGAAATTTTCCTCAAAAAGTTGAAAAAGATGCTCTTTTGCATGTCGTTCAAGAAAATTTTAAAAATTTGGAAATCTTTGATTAATTTAAAAAAGCTGCCTAATAAATTTAATTTTTTAGACAGCCCTATCATCATATTTTAGAAATTGATACTTGCACCTAATTGTACAAAATTATTTTTATTCCAGGCAGCAAATTCACTTGAATCATCACGACACCAAATATACATTCCACTTGCAATAAATGAAACATCTCCTGTTGGTTTTACCGTTAATTTTGGAAGAACAACTAAATCACCATTTTCAATTCCATACAAAACAGTAACTTCTGGAGCTATTTTTTCATTTACAAAAGAACTTGTAATGTTTGCAACAATTTTATTATTTGAATATCCATTTTTGTTGTAATCAACATCATAAAGTTCGTAAGCACTTCCAGTGATTTTATCATTCTTTAGAATATAAGTTCCTGTTTCTTGAACATTAACATTCATATTCCAGAAAGGTAAATCTATATCAAATCCACAAAGCCACTGAACAGAATTATTATGAATCCAAGGATTTGTTCCATCAACATCTTCTGTCAAATTATACGCAGCTTCTCCACGAAGATTAAAATGCCACAAAATTGTTGCCGCTTCTACACCAAAAGTTTGTTTTGTATCATAAGCTAGGAATTTATCATCATCATTTAATGTTTCTCCAGCCAAATATTTTTCAATACAAGAATCAAATTTTGTGGCATTAAAAGAAGGCTGTTTGTAATGACCGTAATAATAACTAAGACCAAAATCAACAGAACCAATTGTCGCTGTAAAACGAGTTCCAGCCTGTCCATATTTTATCTGGATAAAGAAAATTTGAATCATTTTGCAAAGCAGAAACATTATTCAAAGCCAAAATATAAGCAGTATTTGCACTAGAAAGATTTTTTTCAAGATATTCAGAATAAGTTTGAGCTGCAACAATTTTAGTTGCTTCGATTTGAGATTTGCCAGTTGCCATCAATGCACCAACTTTTGTTGCATCTATAGAAATTTTTCCATCACTTACTGCTTGAGTTATAATTCCAGAAAGTTTTTCATTTGCTTCCTCTGTTCCTAAAGTTTTCAAAGCATTAGCCGTACTAGCTTCGAGTCGAGCATTTTCCAAATCTTGAACACGTTCAGAAAGATATAAAACCGCTTTTGAACTTACATTTCCAGTAAGATTTTCAACTTGAGAAGGAACCCATCTTCCGCTTGAAGAAAATTTATCAACAGGTAAAAATGGAGTATAAACCGCTTCAATTTTCATATTAGAAAGCAAATTATTTGAAAAATTAAAACCATAACTTGTTCTAAGCATTGGAGTTGCAATTCTTCTTTCAAGATAATCTGGAATTATAAAATCAGTATAATCGTCGGCGTTAAAATTATCCAAAACATGAAGTTTATCGCCTTTTCCCCAAACAATATTCATTTTTCCAGCATCAATTTTCAAATTTCCAAAATAAGCAGTCAAATACGCTTCTTTTAAAATATCTTCCGGATTTTCCAAAATTGTCGAAGAATTAAGATTTAATTTTATTTGAGCATCTGCCGAATTTCCAGAATATTTTACATCAAGTTCAGCATCTGCCCCACCCTCAATTTCATCTTCATACATACGGATATTACTGGAAACATTTCCACCAATTTCAACAGATTTTTCAGAATCATTTTCCATCCCAAAATCGCTAAAATCAAAATCTTGGGCAAAACTTCCGGCTAAGATAAAACTCGTTCCCAACAAAAAACTAATTATTTTTTTCATTTCAAACCTCTTTTTCTTTTTTTGGAGCAGCGATTTTAAAACCACCCTTTCGCCACTCACTAACGCTCGGCCTCCTCACACTGAACTGAACCCCAAAAGTTGGACATTTTTGGAGGTAATATGAATAAAAAATAT
>SAMEA104315437__coassemble_328_pt1 | contig 28020 bp, 31 predicted proteins | sample SAMEA104315437__metabat2_low_PE_023 | metagenome-assembled genome bin SAMEA104315437 (sample SAMEA104315437) | gut metagenome | biome: Monkey gut; feature: monkey-associated habitat; material: faeces | place: China | collected 2013 | reverse complement strand
CTTAGCCTTATAGGCTAAGAGCAAACCACCCGTTTGACGGGTGGTTATGGTTTTTGACTATTCAATTTTTTTTGTTTCTTCCAAAAATAAATCAAAGTCACTTTGAAATAATTTGTCTTGAATTACACGGTATTTCTCAAACTCTGTTTCTGCAAATGTTTTTGCTATTTCAGCAGTTATATGTCCTTTATCCTGCAATATTTCCATTTCATTGAAATCTAAAAATTTATTAAGACGAACTGCCCAATCTTCCATTGTCATTGGTATCTGTTTTTTTGCCTGAAATTCCGCATAATCCAAATACATCGTAACAATGCGTTCTAGTTTATCCAATTCCTCTTTAGAAAGATAATTTTTAGCAATGCTTACATCAGATTTTTCGATTTTACCATTTGGAGATTTTCTCCAGTTCATAAGTCCCATGTGCGGTTTTTCTGAGTTTGCTCGTTCTACGATTATTTCTGCTGCTGTATGTTTATGAATTGCCCAGTGAAGTTTATTTTGTACTTGAGCAAAAAAATCTTGTGTAGTTTTTGAATTTTTGTCGTAATCAACACTTGTAGCATAGATGTCGGTGATTTTTTGATAAAATTTACGTTCTGACATTCTGATTTCACGAATATCTTCAAGCAAATGCTCAAAATATCTTTCATCAAAAATTTGACCATTTTCAAGTCGCTGTTTATCCAGTACATAACCTTGAACTGTAAACGTTTTTAAAATTTTTGTAGCCCATTGCCTGAACTGAGTTGCCCGAACAGAATTTACGCGATAACCTACTGAAATAATGGCATCAAGATTGTAAAATTTGGTATTATAGTTTTTTCCATCAGCTGCAGTTAGTCGGAATTTCCGACAAACTGAATTTTCATCAAGTTCACCTTCTGTAAAAATAGAGTTTAAATGCTCTGTAATAGTAGAACGACCTTTATCAAATAGACGGGAAATCCCATCTTGAGTAAGCCATACATTTTCATCTTGTACACGAACTTCTATTGAGTCTTGAGAATTCTGTTTTGTAAAAACTAAAAAATCTACTGTGCTGTTACGGATTTGCATAATTTTTTCGGGCATTTTATTACCTCCGTCTATTTTAAATATTCTTTTTTCTGCGCGAACTTGAACCACCCGGCGTTGGAAATATTTTCAATGAATCCTTTGTCGTTTAGGTTGAAGTTATTTTTGAGCAAATATAATCCTTTAAGCGCAATGTGGTATGCTCCGTTCGCGTCTGCACCAATCGGAAGCCTGGCATTTTTTCCAAGCGCAAGCTGTTCCCTGCTGTCAAAGAATGTTCCGTCGGCTGCCTTCACAGGCGAAACAAGATAGTCAACTTCGCTGTTTGGAATTGAATTTCGCATCTGCAAGACTGTGTTGAACGAGCGCAAAAGCTCGTCAAAGAACGGCGCGTTTGATTTTTCTGCCTGAACACTTAGAAGCGAGTCCATAAAATTCTCTTCATTGCGCCAGTTTACGCCGAATTTTTCAAAGACCGCTTTCAGGTTTTCTGTCGGATTCACAGTTGATATTTTATTGTCTTTCCTGCTGTAAACGATTCGCTCTCCGCGGCTGTAAATTTCCCATTTTTTCTGGTAGTCGGCGTTTCCGCCCAGTTTTGAATAATCAATAGAAAAAACAAAGCAGTCTTCTTTTTTGTCATAATGAATCGCATCGAATTTTTCAAAGAATGATTTTTTCTTTTCTACATTTGTAAGTCCTTTTGTGCTGAGCAAATTTGAAAATCCTGTTTTCGGGTCGATTTTTGAAGTGTAGGCGGCCGGAACATAAAAAAGCCAGCCGCACTGTTTTCCGATGTCGCCCACATTTGCGGATTTGTCGGTAAGCTGGTATGCGTTTAGAACTCCGCCGGGCTCAGATGCGGCTTTATCCTTGAATACAAGATAATTCAGTTTTTCAATCAGCATATTCTCAAATTTCTGGTAAATCTGCCGTTCAACCGCAAATCTTCCGCGCTTGAATCCGAAATTCAAATCTTCCATAACAACAATCGCATTGTTTTCAACCATCAGCCTGGCGATTTCGTGTATTACATTTGAAAGATATCCTTCTTTCAGCTCCTTGATATTGCCGATTGTCTGCCAGTTTTTGCGCGCGCTGTCGCGGTCGCCTTCTTTTTTGACAAGTTTCTCCTGATAATTTACGGAAACGGTTTTGTCGCTGCGAGCTTGCTCCACTATGTTCAGCGTTTTTTGCAGTTCTATTTCGCCTTTTTGATTTATGAGCGAAAGATAAATCAAATTGCGTTCGCCGCGATCAAGCCCGATGATTTTTACATCAGGATTGTCCTTGAGATAATTCAAAACTTTCTCGTTGAATTTTTTGCCTGTGATTTCAGGCGACTTGAAATTCATTGTGATAGGGCAGTGGAAAAGATAAGTGTCCTGCGTGAACCGCCTGTCTTTTGTGATTTCGTAATCCGCTTTTCTGCAGATAACATTTCCTGAGTCGAGAAGTTTTTTTGCCTCGGCAGAAATTGAATCCGCCATTTTGTTTTCATATTTGTAGATTTCCTGGTACAGATTTTCAGGAATTGTTTCTCCGCCGGCAGTTGTTCTGTTTACAAGGACAGAGCCTTTTTTATGCTTGGTTTCCTTTAAATTTTCTGATTTCGGCCTGAAAAACAGTTCCGCCTCGCCGTTCAGCTTTAGGCATACATCGCGCAAATTTTCCTCGTTGAAAAGATTTTCCCAGTAAAGCGTGTGGAGATTTTTCCTTCCCATCGATTTTTCCGCGAAATCCTTGTTGTAAATCTGGAAAAGATAAAGTTTTCTGGAATTTACAAGTTGTTCAAGATATTCAAAATTAATATCTTCAAATTGTAATTGGTAACAAGATTTTATTGTATCGGAGTAAAATTCTGCAATATCATTATAATTTTCAGTTTTTTTCCAGCAGAAGTTATAACTCTTATATGAATCATGTCTTGAAAATCCTAACTTGAAATAATCAATAAGTTTTGATAGGGCTTCTTTATATTCTTTAGGATTTTTATTTCTGTTTTCAGTTTTAAATGCTCCTTTATCATACAAGTCAATTACAGATTCTATTGGAAGATTATATTTTACAACAGCAGGTGCATAAGAATTTCCCTTTGAACGAATAAAGAGTCTTGGTGTGTTTTTATTATCTGGTTTTTGAAAATCATAAATTAAATGTTTACAGTTACCATCCTTTTTTAAGAAATCAATATCTTCTTTTGTCATTTTTTTATCAATAATTCCAAGATAGTATTTATTGTTTTTTATAAAAATGTGTGCATCTTTTGTTCCAAAATCAGTAGCCCAACCATGTAAAAAAGAACTACATTCAAAATTTAGCTTTATTTTCTTGACTTCGCCAGGCTTTTTTGTCACAAAATTCCGCACTTTATTGTACAGCGGAACGATTTCAGCAAGGCAGGACAAAATTCCGTCAAGCCCGGAATAAAAAGCTGAATCTTTTTGCTCTTCGCCGCGGTAGTCAACAAGTTTTAGATAATGGTAGAGATTTTGAACTTCGTCCAGAAAAGTTTTTATTGGAGCCGCCGCTTCTTTTTCTGCCTGAAGATTTTCCTGCGAGTCAAAGTTGATTTTGCTGTATGCTTCGTCAATTTCTTCAAGAATTTTCACAGGATGTTTTTCCTTTGAGTTTCCATCTGCGCGCAACGGAGTCAAAAGAAAATAATTTTTTACTTTTTTGTCAATCAGAACTCCGTTCTCGTTTGCCCATCGTTCGTAAGCGGCCTGCAGTTCGGAAAGTGAATAGTCATTTTTTGATATCTGCTTTTTTATAGTTTCCGACTGTTTTTCTGATAATTCCTTTTTTGACTTGTCTTTTTCAAGAAGAAAAAATCCTTCGTTTAAGATTGACCAGTTTCCAAAAATTGAAAGTGAAAAATTTTTAAGTTCTTTCGCTGGAACAAAAATCTGATTTAAGTTGTAATCAGCGGCTGCGAATATTTTTGCGATTTTTTGATTTGCGCTGTCTATGTTCTGTTCTTTGAATTGCTTTACAACGTCATAAATTTCCTCGCTTTTTTCAAAGCCCTCCGGAATGAACGAGGCAGTTTTTTTGTCGCTTAAAATCTGTTTGTAAAGCGCGCTCATCTTTTTTTGGAGCCTGGATTTTTCTTCCGGCAAAAGTTTCTGCCTTGCGAGATTTATTTTTTCATTTAATCCCTGGATTTTTTCCTGGCCTGCTTCTTCTGAAATTCCGCCGACCGCCGTGTTGTAAAAATCAATTCCGCTTTGCGAAAGAACGGCATTGAAGCTGTCTTTGCTAAAAATTTCTGAGAGCTTTTTTCCGTTTAGAAATTTTTTTAGGGAAGATTCCGCTTCTGAAATAATATCCGGAAAATTCTTCTGCAAATCTTCAAAGATTTTTACATTTGCATAAAATTTCGGGAAATTTTCATTCACGATTCTGTTGCTGATTGCAGTTGCCTTTGCCTCGTCGCTGTAAAGATTTTCCCTGTTTTGATGAAATCCTGTGAAATAAGTTGCGAAGCCGCTGAATGTGTCCAGTGCAGCCTTTTTGTCTGTTATGGTTCCTGTGTCATCATCTTTTATAATAGAAGGAAGCAAGTCTGTTAGAATTTCTCTTTTGAAAAGTTTTGGAAAACGTTTGTCCTCTTTAAACTTTTTGACAATGGCTCTCCGCATTTCTTTTTGGTAGTTTTCAAGCTGTTTTTTTAGTTTCGCTTTTTTTGCCTTGTCCTTTTCTGACTGGAATGAATCAAATTCGCTGTAAAGCCCGCTCCAGTCAAGTTTCGTTTTTGAAAGCACATCTTCAATAAATGCCCTGTGGAATTTGTCTATAAGATTTTTAACTTCAAAATATGCTTTTGCCCTTTCAAAATCGTTTTTCAGCATATTTGACTTTTCTAGATTTTCCTGCGTTTTTCCGACCGGAATCAGTCTGTTTCTTAATGTGATTGAGCGTGAATAGCCGTTTTTCTGTCCGCAGAATTCTTCGATTGATTTCATAATTTGTCTCCTGATAAAAAGTAAAAAGAGAAATATGGTTTTCATTATATCATACATTTCTTTTTTTTATATTATAACCTAGAATAGCGTCATAGAATGTCGGTGTGAAAAAAAAGAGTCGAACTTCCGACCTACTGCTTAGAAGTTCGGGCTTGTCTAGTTGTCTTTTGTGTCTTTTCTCGTGTGTATAAGTCTATTTTAGTGTATTATATCGTTATATTATAAGATTTTACAAGAGGGTAGGACGTGCGTTTGTTTTTGTTGTTGTGTATAGTGATTTTTTCTAGTTTTTTGATTTTTGTACCACTTTTTTATACCAGAAAAACCACTATACAGACTGATTTTTTATTCTTGAGAAAGTGCTAAATCTACCACCTATATTTTTTTTCTAGGAACACCTTTTTTCCAGCCTTTTGGGCGACGTTGCTCAAAACGTTTACAATCTTCTTCAGTCCAATTAAATGGGCTAATTCCGTTAATGCTTTCGCCTCGTTGTACACCGTTGTTTTTTGCCCAGCGTGCAACTGATGCTATACAAACATTATATTTTTCTGAAATTTCTTTTGTTGTCATTTTTTTTCCTTATTTTTTAAAAATTTTTATAATTGATAATACTACAGAAATTGAAAGTAAAATTATTAAAATAATTCGCAAAACCGTTATCATCTTCTTGACCTCCATTAAGAAAATGGCTATCCTAAAAAAGTAGTCAAGATTTTAACCTTGACTACAAAACTTGCTATTTAAGCAAGGCTAGGATTTCTAACACTAGAAGTAACAACTCGGTGAAAAGTTTTACAACTTCTAGGATAGCCAAAGCAGTCTTTTTTAGACTGCTTTTTTTTACTCGTCTCTTATGATTTTTTCTCATAAGTAACCTCCGTTGATATATATAATATACAACGTTATATCTTATTAGTCAAGTATTTTTCAGTTTTTTTTATAAAAAAAATACCGCCCAGATTTTGAGCGGTAAAAAAAAATTACTTGTGATTTTAGATATAGATTTTTTATTCTTGAGAAAGTGCTAAATCAACAAGATAGCGGCTTACATTTTTACCGCTTTTTGCTGCTAATTCTTTTATTTTAAGAACTTCGCTTTCAAGGCAAGCAATAACAATTCGCCCACTTGCTTTTTCACTTTTGGAAAAAGTGCCTTTAGGTCTACCAGCACCAATTCTTGCTCCGCCGTGTTGATTAGTTTTTTTTGTTATTTCCACTTTTACCGCCCCGTATTACAAAATAAACAATTAAACCGATGACAACTCCGCATAAAATACATTTGACTAAAACTGGCATACGCTTTATTATGAACAAGTGAAAACCGCCGCCGCTGGATTGTGGCGGACAGTTTTTAGTGTTAGAGTTTTCGCTCAAGCCATTTGCAGATGATATAGGCAAGTACACTGCTTATGACTTGAACGATTATCTCTGTTACTATCTCGTTCATTTTTAACCTCCATTATATTAAGTTTTTTCTCTCTCTCGATGTTTATATAATATATTATCTTGATTTTATTGTCAAGTATTTTCAAGATTTCTTTATAAAAAAAAATACCGCCCAGATTTTGAGCGGTAAAAAAAATTACTTGTGATTTTCGTTATAATAGTTTACACATTCCATAACGAAACGACTTTTATTTAATCCGAATTTTTCTGCAAGTTCTGAAATTAAATCTATTTCATTTTGTTGCAATGAAAATTGAACTCTAATTCTTCCGCTTTCTGAAAGTTTTTTTCTTCCAGCACCAGCACGAGCTCCACCTTTTGCCATTTTTAATCTCCCTAAATAAATTTTAAAACAATCTGCACAACCGTACAGAGTACACAAATTGATAATAAAATAATTACTAATTTCCAATTCATATTGACACCCCTAAAAAATAAGTTTAATTTTAAGGGGAGCATCCGCTCCCCAGTTGATTAAATCAACTTGCTGATAATATCTAGGATTGTGCTTACGATTTGAAGTGTGGCAAGTACAACTCCTAGAATTATTGCAATTCTTTTTAATTTTTTGTCTTTATCGGACATATCTAACCTCCTTGATTTTTATAATATAATATCTTATCGATTTTGTCAATGCTTATTCTATAAAAATCAAGGATTTTTTTTTAAATATATTTTAAAATATCATCTTTATTAAGAATTCCATCTTTTAAAGAATTTTGTACTGATTTACTAGCGAACCAGTATTTTGCAAATTCTTTATCAAGTGTTAATAATTTAGGATTTTTTACAATCAGTTTTCCACGATGAAAAGCATCTTCAAAAAGAAATTCTCTTTCCTCTGGTAAGTAATTATTACACATATAAGCGTAAATTTTCAAAAGAGTTTTATATTTTATTTTTTCAAGTTTGCATAACATATCACTATCTAAATGTTCACACATATTATTTTTCCCACCGCAAAAATTAATAAAAGGGCAGTTTTCATTTAAACAACTTTCTGAAATAAAATTACGTTCTTTTAAAACTTCTTTTCTTTTTTCAAAAAGTTTTTCCATATCAGAAGTAAAAATATTTCCGATAATTTTATCTGAACAACCAACTTCTTCATAGCAAGAAAAAATATTTCCTTGTCCGTCAAAATCCAAAAAATTTGGAGAATATCGAGGGCAATTCTTCCAGAACATCGCAAATTTGATTTTTTTAATATCAATCAGTAAAACTGAAAACCAAAAGAATTCGTGATTTATACAAATTCGTTTTTCAAGTTCATTATAGAATTCTTCATAACGTGCATACAATCTTTCTTTTCGTTCATCTGTCCAATATCCGTTAATTCTTGCTGGACTAAAGAAAATATGATTTGTAAAACCTATTTTGTAAAGATGTTCTAAAATGTTAAAAATTGGAATTTCGTCATCCATAATTACAGCGGTTGCAACTAAACTGCAATCATTTTCTTTTAACGCTTGAATATCTTCAATAATTGAATCGTAAGTTCCAGGTCCTCTGTGAGCGTCTTGAATTTCTTTCGGTCCGTCAATGCTAATATTAACTCCGCCTCTTTCAACAAGTTTTTTTATATCATTTTCTGAAAAATCAACTCCGTTTGAATTAATTTGAATTTGCCAATCTTCTAATCCTTTAGATTTTAAATAATCGTACATTTCCCAAAATGCTTCACTGTTAAATAATGGTTCTCCGTTGTTATTTAAAACAATATGATTTATTTTTCCGCTATAAAGTTCAAAAACTTTATCAATTACATTTTTTTGTTCTTCAAGACAAATTTCGTGTGTGTTTTCTTTATCTGCAAAACAATAAGAACAATGAAGATTACAAGCGTTGCCAAAAGAAAAATGAATGATGTAAGTATCTTCTTGAACTGAATTATCATGAAATTCCCATTTTTTAGAATCATCAATCCAAAGGTGAAAATCTTCTTTGCGTGAAAAAATCTGAACTTCACCAGAATTAATATTTAACGTAAAAGGATTATTTTCAATGTCAAAATCTTGATATAAATTATTTGGTGTTTGATTATAATCTTCCCATTCTGGAATTTTCGAAATTGTATTTCCGTATTTTGTAATATTTTTACTAAGGTTTATTTTTTGAGAAATAATTTTTACAAAATGATTAAAAATCGCTTTTGTTTTTGCACATTTTAAAATTCTGTAAGATGCTTGTTTAATTGCGTAATCTGAAAAATATTGACGGATTAAATCTAACATTTTTCCGCAAACATCTTCATTTTCTGTTGTAACAATTTTTGACAAATAATAATAAGCATTATATTCATCAATTGGAGCGTCCATATAATTTTGAATTTTTCCATTTGTTACTAAAAGAATGATTTTCATTCCTTCAGTAACTCCTTTAATAATTCTTTCAAAACGTTCATAACAATTAGAAAAATCATGACAACTAGAAGATGTATCTATACAGTTATAATTGTAAATATTTTGTGTGCTTTTTTCGTAAGATTTAGAAATTGTCATTGAACCATAAATGTAAATCCAGTCTTCTAAAGCTGAAACGTCTTCTTCTGGGATTTTTTCTGCAACTTCTTTTAAGATTGAAGTTTTGATAAATTTTGACCAAAGCGTATTTATATTTACAGAAATACATTCATCAATTAAAGATGTTTTTACGGTTGTAACGTTTGAATTTAAATTATCTTTTGTTGGCTTAACTTCGTTTGTGTTTATGTAAGTAAAATTAAATTCAACAATATCACCAATAAAGTTTTCATCTTTTACTTCGTTAATGGTATCGTCTGCATCAACAAACCAAATGTAATCACCTTTTGCTTGCTCGATAATTAATTTTCTTCCCCGCAGCTGATAAATATTTCCGCCGCCGTTATTTACAATAACTGCATTTTCTACAGAAATTTCATTTGATGAATTATTACAGATGATAATTTCATTTTCAATTTTTACTTTTTCTTTAATTTGTAAAATTAAATTTTCAAGATTTTGAACATCTTTGTCTGAAACTAAAATTCCAATTGTTAAAAGCATTTTTTTTTCTCCTATAAAAGTTTAAAAGTTAAATTTCCAGAATCACTTCTTAAGTTAAAATGATAATTATTCCAAAAATTTCTTCCTTTGTAAGTGTCGGTTTGCATTGTTATACTTGCGGATGTAACATTACAATCTGTACTTACAGAATTTCCGCCACAAGAAAAACTTCCAGCGTTAAGAGTGATTTTTGCTTGATTTGAGCCGTCAGAGTCGCTTCCGTATGGTCCAGACTGTGTGTAAGAATAATCTACCCTTATGAAAAAATAACAATTTGCTGGTAGTTTTACGTTGCTTTTTATGCTGTTAATTTTTACTTCAAAACCATCGTAATAAGTTGTTGTATAATTTCCGCTTTCTGTACGGCGTTTTTCTGTAGTTGTGTAATTTATCGTAATTGCTGGAAGTAAACTGTTGCAAATACAATTTTCAGATCTTCTTAGTTTTAACGGTGTAATTAAATTTAAAAGGTAAGATTTATAATCTAAAAATTTTTCAAGTTCTTTAGAAGAAATATAAGCTGTTCCAGTTTTTGAACCGCCATTTGTAATTCTAAAAAGTGATGTAGATTTTCCGTTAGGAAGATGAATTGAAACGTCTGTAAAATAAGAAAAAACATCTCTGGTTATTCCAGTATAATGATTATCACAACCGCCATAATTGATTTTTGTTATAACATTTGAATTGCATTCATGTTTTTTAATATATCGTTTCTCTTCCTTGTTCATATACCATAGAATTATATCCAACTGTATAGATATAACAGAGGGTAGTATAACAGTTCTTGTTTTTGAGTAAAACTTAACAGATTCTATATAAACTCTAATACTTGAATCAAAATTAAAAGGTGCTGTTAATTTGCATGAGTATGCCGTACTAACGCTTACTTCAACTGCGACCATTTCATCTGTAAACGGAGCGTAAACTTTTGTTCCGTCTTTCGCAATTACTGGAACAAGTTTTCCAGTTTGTTCAATATCATCTTTGTTTGCAACAAGAGGAACTTCATTTATACCGTTTTTATCTCTATATTTTATTTTTTTATCCCACAACCAAGCCATAATTTACTCCAGCCAAATAGTACCAACTTCCGATGCTGGAGTTGTTGGTAAAAATAATTTTGATGTTTTTAGTGATGAAGTATTTATTGATGTCGTCGCGGTTAGCGAAGGTGTATTTATTGATGATGTAGCCGTTAGTGACGGAGTATTTATTGATGTTGTAGTTTGTAGCGAACCATTTACTTTTACTGTTTTACCAGCAACTCCTTCTTTTTCTGTTGTGTACGGATTTGCGATAACAAAATTATTTTTATTACCATCTTGAACTTCAAAAACACCCTTAATAACGCTTGGAATTGCGGAAACAAAAAATGTTGTTAATGAAAGGGCAAGGTCTTGTCCGTCAAAATGCAAATAACAGTCTTTTGTTCCAATTCTAAATTTTTTATTTGTTAAATCCCAAAAATTTAAATCATCTTTTTTTAACATTCCAGCGCTAATTGTGCCGAGATCTGCTTTTATCGCCGATAAGGCTGTAACATCTATCTTTTCTGCTGTAATTGCCTTACTCGCAATTTCATCTGCTGTAATCGTTTTACCTTTAATTTGCGTTGCGGTGATTGTGTGAGCTGCAATTTCATCTGCTGTAATCGTTTTACCTTTAATTTGCGTTGCGGTGATTGTGTGAGCTGCAATTTCATCTGCTGTAATCGTTTTACCTTTAATTTGCGTTGCGGTGATTGAATGGGCTATAATCTTATCTGCACCTATTGCATTTGCTGCAACTTTATCATACGTTACTGCGTTTTTTGAAATTTTAATCTCTGTAATTGCTCCAGCAACTATATCTTTTACATCTGTTCCTAGTGCAATCACATTTATTGTAACTGGCTGGCTTTCTTTTGCTTCGTTATAAGCAATAACTTGATAAGTATAATTTGTATCTGTCGGTTGGCTGTCTTTTTGCCCCGCGAGTGGCAAAACTTGCTGAAAAGTTTCTCCGCTAATAACAAATCCGCTTCCGTCTTTGTAGTTTGCTTCGTCGCTGTAAGGGTCTTTTGAAAGTGCTGGCTTAAAATAACTTGCTTCACTTGTTTTTTTTACTTGAACTTTATATCTGATTGAGCCGTAAACTGTTTTTTTATCCGCTCTACTTGGTTGTGCAAAAAATAAAGTTACACTTCGTCCGCTTACTCGTGATGTTATAACTGGATTTCCTATTTGCCAAGTTCCATAATCTTGAGAAACGTTTAATGCGGTTTCTGTGTAATCACTTTTTTTGTTGTAAATATTTACTGCTTTTGCTCTAACTTTCCAGGTAAGAAGAGTATCACTTTCTGGATAACCATCTGTTTTTCTGTCAAAAAAATATTTATTGTCGGAAGAAACAGTTATATCTTTCCATTCTGCCGTTTCTCCTCGTTTTATCTGATATTCAATATTTTTTAGCGAATTTTGTAATCCAGTGCTTAAAACCCAACCCAACTGAATATAATCTTTTGAGGCAACTGCTGAAACACTTACTAGATTATTTGGTTCTGTTTTTCCAAAATTTCCATCTTTTCCGCTTTCGCCTTTGTAAATATCTGGAAAACTGGAAATTTGTTTTGGCGGTGTTGTGATGTTGCTTTTATATTCTGGAATTGTTCCAGTTTCATAAACCGCTTCGTTATAATCAACAAGTTTTAAGGTTAAACTGTTTTTTGCGTTTGGAGTGATTTCTACAATCTTCATCAAATTTGTGATTTTTGTAAAATTTTCATTTTCGTCTAAAATTCCAAAACTGATATTATTATCTAGTTCTGGCTGTAATTCTTGTGAAGAAATTGCATTTTTAAGTTTTAATTTATTTGTTCTTCCGCTTCCGCTAACTTTTGAAGAATAAAATTTTTTTCCTTGATTTGAAATTGCCTGGATTATCACTCCGTAAGATTTTCCGCTTTCAAAATCAACTGCATCACTAATTATAATATCTGTAATATTTCCAGATTTATCTTTTTCAAGCCCCGTAATTACTGAAGAACAGATTCCTTGCCTAAAAGTTGTATATTGCAACATCACTGTTGAATAAAGCGGATAATAATCTCCTTCACGTCCTACGTTTACGCTGATTTCTTTTGGCTGCAAAATTAATTGTCTTAATTTTTTTTGTGCAATTTTATAAGCGTGAGAATAATCAGTTACATAATCTAAAGCAAGTTCTGAACAAATATCATCATCAGTTTTTTTACCGCCGTCTAACATTGCATAAAAAGTATTTGTTTGCCAGGTTTTTCGGTCCGTGTACGTTACTTTTATACCGTCTACTTTTCTTGACAAGTCCTTTGTGTAAGTGATATTTGTAAGATTTTCTGCGTTCAAAAGTGCAACTGGAGTATCTTCTTTTTTATCAATTGCAAATTCTAAAAGTCCGTCCGAATTAATAAAAATTGTTGCTCCGACGCTGTCAAGAATTGTTGCAAGTAAATCACGTTTTTTTTGTTCGCTAGTTAAAATTCCGTCTGTGTAAAATTTATTTTCATCACAATATTTATACAAAGCTCCTAAGGAATTTAAATCTATTTCGCTTTCTAAAAATTTACTTGCCTTGTGATAATCTGATGTCAAAATTTCTAAAATGATTGACGCTGGATTTCTTGTTGATGATTTTGTACTGCTCCAAGTTTTTGTTGTGCTGTTATAAGTTTTTGCAATTGAATTACAAATTATATGAAATTCTTCCAGCGTTCCATTGGAATTATCATTTGCAATCATTCTAATTCCTACTCGAGTAGTTTTATTGATTAAATCGTCTTCTACAGTTTTACAAGCAACTAAACTTGTGCCAGATGATTTTTCATTATCATAACAAAAGCAATTATAAAAAAGTAAAAAACAATCTTCATTTGTGTTACTTTCTGCTTTTGGAGTTTCTTTTACAATTTTTATTTTTATAGTTTTTCCGTAAGCTTCTTGAGCGGTAAAAGTTTTTGTTGCTAAAAATCTGATTGTTTTATTTTTATTCAAGCTGATTTCGTTTTTTGTCATTCCAGAAAAATAAAATTCATTCCAGGTTTTTCCGTCATCATTTGACCAGTAAGGGCGGATAATTGCTTTTCTTTCTGTCCAATATCCGTCTCCGCTATCTGAATATTTATATTCTCTTAATCCGTTAAACTGAATACAGATTTCAACTTTTTGAGTATAATCGGAAAGTGTGCGGATTACTTCTTCTGCATTTTCTCCAAATTCGTGTTTAATTTCTGAACCGTCTTGAACTGAAACAACTTTTTGCTTAAAAAATGAATTTGAAAAATCATCACCAGGAAAAACGGTTTCTATTTTATTTTCTGCATCGTAAAAAAGAGATGATTTATCAAATGAATAAGTTTTTTTAGATTGATTTTCTGTAAGTGAAAGAATTTTTTCTTCGCCGCAAAAAAAATCACTCATCGAAACTTTTCCAAATCCTAAATCTAAAACAACGTTAAAATATGATTTTTCTCCGTAAGTTCCGCCAACTGAATAAAATCCGTCTGTAATTTTATAAGGTGTGTGATAAACGTTTCCCATAATATACGGAACAGATTGTCCGATTGCGTTTTTATTTTTTGCACCTTTTATAAACGGAAATTGATTTATTTGTTCTGCAAGTTTTTTTGCGTTCTGCTGGGCTTGTTCTTTTTCTTTTTGTTGCTTATGACTGTTTATTCCTTTAGAAACTCCGTATATAACCGCTCCTGCCGCTATAACTCCCATCGTAATGAGCACTGCTGTTGAAGTTGCCATTCCAGGAATTTTTCTAATAAAAATTACATCATCAGTTTGAAGAAAATAATTTTCATCAAGTCTGTTTCCCGCTTTTAAGATGATTGCTTTTTGAAAATTAAAATCTGGTAATAAATCTTTAAGTTTACCTTTTCCGCTTACAGTTTGATAAGTATTATCTATTTGATTATAAATGTTAATTATTCCCATTAAATCACCTTATAAATATTTTTGATTTTGTAGTTTGAAATTAAAGAAATTCTCACTCCTTGATTTCTTGTTGCGTGAATAAATTCTTTATCGCTGATTATTACTCCAATATGCAATTCACTTTTTATAGTCATTGAAATAATATTTCCAATTTCTATTTTTTCAGTTTTTTCTACATTGAGAGTTGGAACGTTTATATTTTCCAGTTCTTCAGAATGATTATTGTAAATTACATCTTTTAAGTTTTTGCCAAGTCGTTTTTCAATTTCAATTGCTAAACCGTAACAGTCGAATCCGTCTAAAGTTCTGCCGTTATCTTTCCACGGAATACCGATTAAATCTTTAAGAATTAACATTAAGCGTTTCCTCTGTTATTATCTGTATCAAATTTGTAAGGTGTAAAAGTCATATCTAACCGATCGTCGCCAGAAAGTTGGAAAGATATTTTTCCTTTTGCGTCTACGGTTACGCTTCCAAAAAAATGAACGTATTGTTTTAGCGGTGTAACAGTTCCGTCAAGGTTTAACGCTCCTACAATATCAAGCCGATATTTATAATCTGCATTTTCTATAAATTCAAAAAGTGCATTTTCGTTTGGTTCACTGGAAATAGAAAGTGAACCGCCAGAACCGTCAAGCACTGGCGGAGTGTATTCAAAATCGCTTGCAAGATAAGTTTTTCCATCATAAATAACGTTTTCGTTATTATTCACAAGATAGAGTGTTTCTAATTTTTCGTGAGAAAATCTTAATAAATAGGGGAGTGTGAAATTTCCGCCGCCGTAAAGATAATTAAAAATTTCGTCATTTGTCATTTTGTTTTCCTATTTAAAAAAATTGTTCTACTTTGCAAGAAATTTCTCTGTAAGTTTGATTTGTATCTTCTGGTGAAGGAATTTCTGTAAAGCGGAAAAATCCAGAACCTAAAGAGGAACAAGTAAACGCTCCAGAAGTTTGTCCTAAAATATTGTTAAACCAAGCCCAAAATGCACCAAGTTCCGATTTTGTAAATTTTACAGTAAAACTATATTGCATTATTGATTTTGAATTTATTTTGTGTCCAATTATGCGTCCAGAAAGATTTTCTGAAAGTTCAACATTTTCTTTTGGATTTTCTTGAAAAGCGTAAAATTTTTGATTAATCGTTGTTGGCCAGGATGTTTTAATCATAAAAATTTACCTCCAGTTCTGTTATTTTCTGCAATTTGTAGTGATTGTGTGTATCTTCCTTTTCTGATTGAATTATCAACCATTTTATCAATTACAATTCTTAATCCGTCTGCACTTAATTGTGATTTTGCACTTACTTCATTTGACGCTTTATTTTCAATTGTGATTGGCATATTTACAATCGCTCCGTTTCCATTTTTACCGTTTGCAAGTTCCCATAAATGTTTTTGCTGTGCGGCATTTAAAATCATTTCTCCAGTGCGAACAGTTGCAATTGTGTTATCCGCTCCAGTTGTCGCTCCAACAATTCCACCGCTTGCAAATGCTGGCGGAGTAGGTTTACTTGCCATTAAAGATGCAATTTGCAACGCTCCCGACGCTCCAATCAATGCTCCGTTTATAAGCCCAAGTGGAAAACCTTGAGTTAAACAACTTGTAATTCCTTGTGCAATATTTGCCGTTGCTTGTAAAATACTAACTTGCCATTCCCACATTTTAAGTTTGTATTCTTTTTGTGCACTTTTTTTATCAATTTCTTCTTTTTTTGCACAATATTCTTCATAAGAAATTAATCCGTCTGTATATTGAACTGAAAGTGCGTTTAATTCTTCGTTAGTTTGAGCTTCGTTTGATTGCCGCAAAAGGTCTGTTGCTTGCCCCGAAATATCTGCAAATTGATTAATATAATCACAAACTAAACTTGTAAGATCTGCGAATTTTTGTTTTCGTTCTTGAATCATTGCGTCATCAATTTTTGAGATTGCATTTTTTAAATCTTCTTCAAGTTTAATTTCTTCTTCTGTGTTTTTTCCATATTCTGAAAGATATGCCTGGTATTCTTGTAAAGTTTCTTTTTGAATTTGCAAGACGGTTTCTACATCTTCTTCTGTTGTATTCCAGTTTTTAATTATGTCTTTTGCATTCTCCCATTCATCGACATCTTCCAAACTGCCGCTTTTTTCTTTTAAGGCTAAAATCTCTTCATATTGTGCAACTTGTTCTTGTAGCACTGGAATGATTGCATTTTGAACTTCCCAATTTTCAAAGGTAACTCCATTATTTTCTTGTAAAAGTTTATAAAGTTCACTATTCATTAAGTTAATTCTTCCAGCAATTTCTTCTTCTTCGCTGTACGCTTGATTTGATTCTTTTGCAATCTGTTTTTTTAATTCTGCTTCTTTATTATATTCTTCAATTTTTTTCCAGAATGCTTGTTTTGCATCAGAAGCTTCGTTATTTAGTTTATCTCTTTCTGCTTGTTTATTTTTAAGTGCATCTTCTTCTTTGAGAAGTTCTAATCGTTGTTTTCCTAATTCAATTCCTTGTTCATATTTTTTAATTTCTTCGTTCAGAATTTCTTCACCAGAAAAAACCGCATTTGCACTTCTCTTATAAGTTTTAGCTTCTTTTTCTAAAGCTTCAATTTCTTTAAGGTCTTTTTTGTATTTTACGTTTGCTTCTTTTGCTTTTTTTTCTGCTTCGTCATACTCTCTATAATATTTTTCTAAAGAATTTTTAATTTGTTCGTCAAGTTCTAGTATTCTTTTTTTTGCAAGTTCAGCTTCTTTTTCATAACCTGGAGTTAGTGCATAATAATTTGCTTCGTTTTGTAATTTTTCAAGTTTTATCTGCAAGTCTTCTACTTGAAACGGTATTTTTTTTATATCTTCTAATTCTTTTTCTACCGCCTCTTTTTCTTCCTTTGCTTTTTTTTTCATTGTGTCGGCATTAAAATAAGCGTTTTTTACGTCTTTAAGATGTTCTAATTCTGTTTGAAGTCCTTGAACTGAAATTTGCATTTCTTCAAGGCTATCAGTTCCGTTTTTTACAACATCTTTAAATTCAAGAATATCTCTAAACTGCTGAGCTTCTTCTTTTGCAATTTTCATTTTTTCTGCTATGTTATCAACAAAAACAGAAAGAGTGTTTCCGACTGCGTTTTTAATTTTTGCTGGAACTTCGCCTAAAACTTCTTTTAAATCTCCAAGTGAATTTTTTAGTTTTGTCATTCCACCAGTAGATTTTGTTACTTCTTCCGCCATTCCTTTATATTTTTCCTGGATAATAGCAATAGCGTCTCCGTTTTGAAGTTGTTCTTTTGTAAGATTTTTGATTTCTGGAATATTTTCGCCGAGTTCTCCAGAAAGTCCAGAATATGTTTTATTAAGATTTTTTACTGCACTTTCTAAAGACATTGTGCCGCTTGCGGAAACGTCTAAAGCGGCTTTCATAATATCCTGGATTTCTGCTTGCGTTCTTCCAGCGGATGCAAGTTGTGCCATAAGCGGTAAAAGTTCTTCATCACCAATTGCCGAAATAGACTGCAATTCTCCAGCAAATTTTTTAAGTTGAGAAACGTTTGAATTGTTAAGATAAGGATTATTTTTTGCCGCTGTTTCAAGTTGCTTTTCCGCTTTTGCTTGTGTGTTGTAGGCTTTTGTCCATTCGTTTACTGTGGCAACTGCTTTTTTAGTGATGTTTACTACGCTTTTAAATGAATTAAATAATTTTCCAGCACTATCAGTTGCTTTGTTAAAAGTGTTAATGCTTTTATTATTTGCAAATTTATTAGCTTGTTCTATTAATTTATCAAAAGCATCTTTTGCATCTTTAGCATCTGCTGTAACTTTTATATTTAAATTTTTCTCTGTCATAAAAAAATCCTTGAAATATTTAAACAGTCATTCTAATATAAAGTCAGTTGAGGTTTTGAAATGATAGCGATTTTGTTTTTAATTATTACACTTGGTGCTATAGGTTTTTGTACATTTTGGTATATAAGATATGTAATACGTATTACTTCTAACGCTTTAAAAGATGATGATACATATCATCCTTATGACGAAATTCCAGATTATGAAAGAAAAACTTATCAAGAGTGGTTTTCTTTATATTATGATAAAAAAGAACTTTCAATGACTAAAAAAGGTTGGATAGAAAATTCCCATGAAAAATTAATGACAAAAAAAGAATTTGAAGATGAACTTTATTACGAGTATATGATAAGTAGAGATGATTAAAGGTTAATTGAGGTTTTAAAATGTTAGTGATTTTGTTTTTAATTATTGTAATAAGTGCTTGCATTGTTTTTATAATCTTTATAACAAGACTTTTTATAAACATTATTTCTACTAGTTTAAAAGATAAAAATACTTATTGTCCTTTTGATGATTTTTCTGATGATGACATAAAAACTTATAAAGAATGGTTTTCTTTATATTATGATAAAAGAGAACTTTCAATGACTAAAAAGGATTGGTTAGAAAATTCCAATGAAAAACTAATGACAAAAAGAGAGTTTAGAAATTTATGGACATAAATTTTCTAAGTCATTCTAATATAATTGAGAAATATTCACGGCAAAAATAATTTATTCAAAAAGTGCATTAAATGCGTCCAAATCTTTTTGTGTTTGTTCTGAAATTTCTGTTGGAAGCTGCCACATCTTTTTTAATTTCATCATAGATTTTTTATAATCATCTTTATCATTTGGAGCATAACATCTGTAACTTATAATTTGGTCGAGTTTTGTATCATGAAGTCCAGAAAGTAACGCTTGAAATTTGTACCAGTGCATTGGAATAAATTTTCCGTTTTTTGTTTCCAGTAAATCAATTTTGTATTGTTCAAAAAAAGCGGCATAAATAAAATCTGAATCAATTTCATAATCTAAAATCTTTTCACCAAAACTTTCTCCAATATCATTTGGTAAGACTTTTTGCGGATTAAAAAATTTTATAAGTTCTTCAAAACCTTTTTGTAAATTGTCTGGGATTTCATCTTCGTAAATAAAATTAAAATCTTCATAAGTTGATTTTTGATGTAAAAGTTTTTCAAAAACTAACCATTGGCGAAAATCTGTTTTTATTTTATAAAATCTTCCCTCAACTTCTACAGCGTCGGGAAGAACAATTTTTGTTAAATCAATCATTTTATTCTGTTGTGTATTCACCAGAAGTAAAAACTGGTTCTCCGTCTGTTACGCTTACGTAACCAGTTTGAACTGTTCCACCAAATAAAATGTCAAAAGTGATTGTTGAATCTACAGAATTCAAATTGTTTACAGAAATTACACAATCACTTTTCCAGGCTTTAAATACTTTGTGAGGTTCTGCGTCTTTGTCTAGCGGTTCCTGGAAAAAGGCAATTAAAACTTTTGATTTTGCATCTGAACCAACTTTCAAATTGAAGAATTTGTCAAAAACAAGTTCATAATCTGGTTCTCCTTTGTACATTGTTAAAGACTGATTAAGCGTTGGTGCATATTTCATCAATTCTTTTGTTGGGCTTTCGTCCGAGATGTAATCAAAATCTTGTGTCTCTGGATTCATACTTAAATCAAAAGCGGTTGATTTTTTAATGCGAATCCATTTTTCCGTTACAGAACTTTCATCTTTAAGAAAAAGTGCAATGTTCCATTTTTTTACCATTTTTGGTTCCATAAAAAAATTCTCCTGTGCAATAAGAAAACGCGAGCCGTGTCGGAGCGTTTTCAATGCTGTGTTTTATAAAAAAGTTTGATAAGCGTAGCGCTTCAAACTTTTCTTCCATGCAATAAGAAAACGCGAGCCGTGTCGGAGCATTTTCATAAAAGGTTATTCATATAATATAGTCATCGGTATTTCAACGGCTACCATTTGCTCGGCGGTCGCTCCAGCGTCTAAATAATATTTTCTTTTTTCCAATTTTGAATTATCAACAAGTCCGCCAAGCGTGCAATCTTCTCTAAAAACGCTGCAAATCTGTTTTGAGTATTCGCTTATCTGCTTGATTAGATTTTCTTGCTTTTTTCCACGACATAAAATTGTAATTGTAAAAGAAAGATTTATTCCTTGTCCGCTAAAGCTTTCTTCTGCGTCCTGCTCTTCGTCTGGAATTACAGAAACAATTACGTTATTTTCGTATCGAGATAAATCAACAACTCCCAAAACTATATTTTTTTCTGTAAAGTTTGGAAGATTAGTAAAGTCCATTTTTAACAGATATTCTTTTATTTTTTCTAAAATTTCCCACATTTTCTAACCCCAATATTTTTCTAAAGTTTTATCAACCATTTTTTGTAAATCGTTTTCGTAATCGTGATTTTTAATAATATTTTCCGCATACTGAATAAATGCTTTTGGCTTTTCGTAACCGTAATTTTGCATAAATGCTTTTGGAAAAATTCGGCTTCCGCTTTTCGCTTTTGGAAAGATATTTACTTCGCTTCCGTCTTTTCTAACTTTGTATCTGTATGCTCTTTGAAGTTCTCCAGTTGAACGCTCTGGATGTCTGATTGTTTCTTTTATCCGCATTTTTAACGCTTTTAAGCCTTTTCTTGCAATTATTCCAAGAGATTGTTTTTGTATGCTTTTAAGACTTTTAGAAGTTCCGCTTAACGCTTCGATTACTTCATCAACTTCTGCTTCTACAACAATAAAATTTGAACTCATTCTAAACCGCCATTTTTACAATTTTAAATTGTTCAATTTGTTTTAAAAATCGCTCTGCCGAAAAATTATTAAAAACTCTTGTTCCAGTATCTGCAAAACTTGTTGAATTTACCGCAAGATTTCCGCCAGAACTTTCCCACAACAAATCTGCTACTTGTAAAGTTGTAATTTGTATGATGTAAGGAACTTGTGAAATTTCTTTTTCGTTTTCAAGTTTGTTTTTGTAACCAGCGGAATAAATAAAAGTGTAAAGATTTGATTTTTGAAAATCATCATCATTTAAAAATTTAATTCTATGACTGTCTTTTTCGTAATAAAAAAGATTTGGTTCAATTTCTGTTTCGTTTATCAAAACTTTTGTAATTTCATTGATTGGTTTTGCTTCAAGTTCAAAAAGTTTTCCGCCATCTCCACGTCTAACCGTTGTATAATTTTGCTCTTCTGGACTATATCCAAGATATTTTGTTACCATTTCTATTGCTGAATCAACGTATTTTTGAGGTGAATTATCTTCTTCATCTGGAACTTTTTTTGCAAAATTAATTAAATCATCTACTGTAATATAAGCCATTCAAAAACCTCTTTTGTTATAAAAAAAAAGCCTTACGAAAGAGAAAACGCTAATTTTTCGCAAGGCTAAAATCTAATTTTTTTTTGGAGTTATATTAATTTTGGTAGAAAAAATCTACCAAAACTAAAATCACGATTTACTGCTATCGGAACCTGTGCCAGAACTTGAGCTGGAATCTGCTTGAGTGATAACTTGCATACCGTGTAAAGCACACAAATCTACATTTGCGGTTTGAATTCCGCGAATTCCCATAACGTTTCGTTTGAAATAATCGCCGCCTTGATCTGTACTGATTTGGTAATTATCCCACATTGGCATAACAACTGTTTGAGGTTGTCCAAAATATTGAGTTCCTTTTTTCAAGCCGTCAAGAACTCTAAACTGAACAGCTGTTCCACCGTCTTTTATTGTTCCAGAGGTTGTTGTTCCAGCGTCAAATTCAATTTCGTAAACTGGTTTCTTTTCGTTTGCTCCACGAACTGCGCCAAGTGTTGCTAAATCTTCCTGGCTGATATAAAGTTTTACATTTCCTTTTCCAGCAATTGAGCGGAATCCCAAAACAAGCGAGCGAATGAAAGTTGCATCAAGTTTGTAAGTAGAAATTTCTTGCTTGAGTGAAGAATCTGCAATTGCCTTGATGATGTAAGCTGCTGCTTTTTCACGCAATGCAACAAGTGCTGATTGTTGAATTGCACTTTCATAATTAACTGGAGTCATTTTTCTAACCTGGTTAGAAATTTCATCTAAAACTCCCCATTCTTTTGGAGAAATTGTAACATAACCAAAAGTTGCACCGCTTCCGCCAATTTCATCACCATCTGTTACATCTTCTGCACTTGAATCTGTCTTTTTGTAAGGTTCAACCCAAGCACCAGTTCCACTTGTTGCAATTGCACGAACATCATCAACAATTGAATTTCCAACTTCGCCAAGCCCCGCAATGTCTGAACCGACATTTGTAGGTTTTGCAATTGTTCCAGAAGAAAGAATTGCTCTCATTTCTGTTTTTCCACTTGCAACAAAATTAGCCGCTCTTTCGTTTGCTTGATTTTCATCAGAAGATTTTTGAAGTGGAAGATTGTCTGAAAATCCGTTGATTTTCAAATTTCTTTCTTCCGCTTCAATTTTTGCATCAAGTTCACGGATTTCATTTTCAGTTTTTGAAAATTCCGCTCTTTCTTCTTCTGTCATAATTCTATCTTTTGCTGAATTGTCAATTTCTTTCATTTTTGCAAGTAAACTTGCTCTTTGTTCTTTTAATGTCATTTTTTTTATCCTTATTTAGTTTAATTCTAGTAACGTAATTTTTCGATTGCGTTCATCCATTTCTTTTTGTATTTTTTTTAGATTTTCAGCTTCAGTTTTTTTTCTATTCTCCAATAGATTTTTGCAACTCTCCAGTTGCTCTTTTGCTCTTGCCGAAATATCTGTCTGTTCGTACGCTGGAAAAGTAACCGCCGAAACTTCAAAAACTTGTTCAATATCTGTGATTGTTCTTGTCGGATGTTCTTCGTTTGTCCAGTCCCAAGAATCGCTGCGAACTGTAAACATAAAACTCATTCCCGAAACATCTCCACGATTAATTGCGGAATAAAGATTTCTTGCTTCTGAATTATTTTCAGTATCCAGATTTACACGGATTTTTAATCCATCTTCACAAATTTGCATTTGCATTGTGGAGTTTTCGTTATTGTTGCGTGAACGTGCTAAAGGAATCATTTCTGTATTGTGATTTACCAAAAACCGCACATCCTTAAAATTTGTTTTTGATAATGCTTCTGGAGCGATAATTTCATCAAACATTCCTAAATCTGTTCTTTGATTAAAAACAATCGGAGTGCCTTCTACAAAATTGCCATTTTTTTCATCATTTTTTGCACGAATATCAAAAGAATAAGAACGTTTTTCTTGATTTTCAAATTGCTTCTTCATCTTTTATTTTTCCTTTTTGATATAGTCATTTTTGTTTTGGAGAAAATAAAAAATGCAAAAATCTTACTTTTTGATTATTTAGTATTTATTAAAAATCAAAAATGTTATAATATATAGTCAAGGAGTATCAAGTATGAAAAGAACTTATCTTTATCTTGCGGTATTTTTAATAATATTTTGTGTATATTTAATAATTAAGTTGGTGTAAAAATGACAGAATTAAAACACGGTGGAAAGAGAGAGGGTGCTGGAAGACCAAAAGGAACGACTAAAGAAAATAAAAAAGTTTATAAAACGTTTAGTGTTTCGTGCCTGGAAAATGAACTTGCGTTAATAAAAAGCAATGCGGAAAAACAAAATAAAACCCTAAGCCGATATTTAGTTGATCTTGCTTTGGAAGATAAAAAGTAAAAATAAGCAGCATATAAGATTTTTTTTTAAGTTCTTATATGCTATTTTTATTTAAAAATTGACTTTTAGAATGTTTATATTTATAATATAAATATGATTATAAAATGGAACAAAGAAAAGGATGAATTGTTAAAGGCAACTAGGAATATTTCTTTTGAACAAGTTGTTGAAGAAATTAAAAATAAAAGATTTATTGGTCCAGAAGACAATCCTATAAGAGAAAATCAAAAGCGAATTATTGTAAAAATAGAAAATTATCCTTATATTGTTCCGTTCGTTATTGAAGAAAATGGTGATTGGTTTTTAAAAACTGTTTATCCGTGTAGAAAAATGAAAGGGAGGTTGTAATATGATAGAAGAACAATTTTGGAATAGTCCGCTAGATGAAGAAGAACAATGGTATGAAGATCACTTTGATGAATTTGTACCTTGCGAAAATCAAGCGGAAATGAGAAAAAAGATGATAAAAGCTGCAAAAAACACAATGAAAGAACTTAACAAAAAGAAAACGGTTACTATAAATCTTGATAATTCTGTTCTTTCGTATTTTAAGCAACTTGCTGTAGAAACTGGAATTGCGTATCAAAATTTAATAAATCTTTATCTTGTGCAATGTGCAAAAGAACAAAAACGTCCAGAATTTGTATAAAAAAAATGCTTATTGCAAAACGCAATAAGCATTTAAAATCACTCATCTTTTTGAGTGTCTGATTTATCATCAAAATTTTCGCTTGGAGCTTCTTCCTGGAGTGATTGCCCTAAAGGTTTGTAATTTTCAAGCCCAAAATGTTCATCACCGTATTTTTCTGTAATTCTTGGCATATTTTCTTTATCCATAATTTGATTTAGCGTAAATAAACCAGTTCTGAAATTTTCACGGTGATTTGTCCAGCGTGTAGAATAATCAGCTCTAAGCATTGCATCCGTATTAAATTCAATGTAGAAATTTTCACTTTCGCACGGATAACACAAAAGACGGTTAAAATATTCTTGAATACAAACAAGCCAAGGTGTTAATGTATTTTGCAAAAATAAAGTATTTGCCTGCTCCATATTTGTAAATTTTGAATTTTCACTTCCGAGCATAAAGCGGGGAACTCCAAAAAGTTTTGCAACTTCATCTGCGGAATATTGTCGGTTTTCTACAAGCTGACTGTCCCGATTTTTTGCAAGTTCTAACGCTCCATATTCCAGACCGTGAGAGAGAATAAAAGGCTTGTTTGCGTTTTCTTTTCCGCCGTAAGCCGCCATAATTCTATCTGAAAGTTTTTGACTGTCTTCCGCTTTCCAGTTTCTTTCTTCTTGCGGAACTTTTATAACTAATTTTGAATGAATTCCGCCGTCAAAATTTTCATTTGTAAATTCGTCCAGAACTAAACCGAGTTTTGCGGAATGAGTTGAATAACCGAGCGGAGAAGTCCCACGAGTGCTGTTTATCCGCAATGCCGGAATGTGCAGAATTGATGAAGAATTATATTTATAATCTTTTCCGTTTACGTGATAAATATAAAAAACTTCGCCTTGGTCATCAAGTTTGATTGTTACTAATTCTGGGTCCAGGTTATACAATGCTTTTGGTGTAAAATCTGGATTTCTTTCTACAAAAACAAAAGCATTTCCGCAAATCAAAAGATTAAACATCAGCGTTTGCTTAAAAGTGAAAGCTGTATCATTTTTGTTTGGAGAAGATTTTAAAAGTTTTGCAAGAGAAAAATCCGTTTCTTGTTTTCGCCCCGAATCTGTTTTTTGATAAATATTCATCGGTAAAACTGCAACTGCATTTGAAATTACTCTAACGCAAGCGTTTACTGTTGAATTTGCCAAAAGTTGAGAACGTGTCATTATTGGTGAAAGCGTAAAAATCTGTGATGTGTTTACGTGATAAAAATCTTGCACAAGTTTTGAAGTATCGTTTTTTGTTTTTCTAGTTTTCAATCCGAAAAAATTCATCTCTTAATTCCTTATTTGTTTCTACATCAATAACGTATTCTGTAATTTTGAGCCAATACCACAACGGCATAGAAACTGTTTCACCGTCTAAAGAAACAATTGCATTGCCGTTTTCATCGTAAGGATTAGGAAAATGCGTTTCAATCTGTGGAGGTTTTATTTCCGTTGAGTTTTTCTGCGTACTCTTGCAAAACGTTAAGAGAATTGTCGAAAGAACTATTAGAATCAGAATGAATTTCGTTTTTCTTTTTGTTTGCATTATTTAAAACCTCTTCAATTTTTTGATTTTGTTTTTCTTGTTCTTTGATAAAATCTTTCTTTTGTTTTTCAATTTTCTTTTGTGAAAATTCTTTCTGCATAAGAATATAAAAAATCAAAATGAAAACGAAAGAAATTAAAATTAAAATAAAAACTGTTACAAATTTCATTTTTCACTTCCTTTTTGGAACGCAAATTTTTGAGCGACATTTCCGCCAATATAAACAAGCGAAATTGAACCCCACCAAGTAATAAATTCTTGTGCCAAATCTGTGTTTTCTGTCAAAAATCCTAAAAGACAAAATGCAAATTCAAAAATTGTTGCAACAATCCAAACGCAAAATTTGCGACTTTTGAACTTTTTATTTTCCGTTTTTTCAGATTTTTTTTCTGTGATTTCATCTGTTTTTTCCATTTTTCTATCCTCTTAAAGTTATTATTCTTGCTTGTGTTGGTTTTCCACGTGTTACGCACTGGGAATTTGCAAGCGAATTAAAAACAATTTTGCCATTTTCAACTACAACCCAATGTTGATTTTTGCCGTATTCATAACAAACTGGAGTTCTTTCTTTTATTTCTGCAATTGATGAGATATTTTTTTTCAAAACTTTATATCGTCCTTCACCAGCAAAAAATCCTAAATATTTATCTGCATCGAAAACTGTGCAATCTTCTTTTAAATATCCAAAATCTATTGCGGTTGAAACGTTGTCGATATAATCCATTTCAGAACTTTCAAGCCCAATGCAAAAAAGATAACACATCGCAAGACATCCATTTTTTGCAATCTGGTTAATATTTTTTGAAAGTTTACTTGCTTTTGTTTGTGGATAAATCATCATTTTACCTCTTTTTCAATTAATCTGTCTAATTTTGATTCAATTCTTTCACAAGTTTTTTGCAAATTTGAAACATTATTTTTTAAGGCTGCAAGCGTGCTTTCGTGTGCACTTGTTGTTGCAAAAAGATTAGAAAATTTTACACGAACTTTTGCCCTTTCTTCTTCATCTCGTTTTTCGTTTGTTTCTACGGTTTTTTTAAGTTTTCCGTATTCTGTAGAAAGTTTTGCAACGCATCCGATAATTCCGCCGATAAAACCCGCAATTGTGATACTGAATGAAATAATTGTAACTGGCGACATTTTTTATTTCCTTTTTGATTGAGTTATTTATACAGTCAATTTTGTAATTTCAATTTCACAATGAGAATTATTTTTATCGAAAAAGTTTTGAATCTGAATTTTCGTTACAATCTGCCAGTTGTCATCTTTGATAATATTTGCGTCTTTTAATAAATCTAAAATTGAAGTTGTCTGATTGTCGCTGTCCCGCCGCATTTTGTCGCCGTGATAAAATTTAAGATTGATTTCAAGCGGAACTTCTAGCGATGATTTTGGTTTTTCTTGTTTTAAAAGTTTTGATAATGCTGAATCGTGCCATTCATAGAATTTTTGAGAAGAAATTAATCTTCCGTGCCGTACAATGCGTTTAGAATTCTTTTTTGCTGGAGTTTCTCCAGATAAATAAAATCGATATGACATATTTATAAAGTCATACCGATTTTGAAAAGTCTGTTACATTAAAATCGCTTTGAAAAGAAATAAAACTGCAAAAATTAATAAAAATATTGATAAAATGCTTTCTAATATTAAAAATTTAATTTTCATTTGACACTCCTAAAATTATGATTTATTCTTTTGAAAAGGTGGGCGGTAGTTATCCGCCAAATCTTTTGTTACAACTTAATCACGTAGATTAAGAGGGCGATTGCATAAATCAGAAGAGCGGCAATTTCAACTGATTTATTAAGCAATCGCCATTTTTTTTTACCAAGTGATGATAAAAATTAACTTTTTAATGCACATTCAACCATAAATTTT
>SAMEA104315437__coassemble_285_pt1 | contig 32798 bp, 31 predicted proteins | sample SAMEA104315437__metabat2_low_PE_023 | metagenome-assembled genome bin SAMEA104315437 (sample SAMEA104315437) | gut metagenome | biome: Monkey gut; feature: monkey-associated habitat; material: faeces | place: China | collected 2013 | reverse complement strand
TGCAGATGAGGTTGAATTATCTCTTGAAGAAACTAGAGTTTTAATAAAACAGTGTCTGGAACAGAAATAATTAAAAAAAGATACTATAATAAAAATTATGAATGTAATTAGCAAAAATAATATTTTTAGAGAAAAATTATTAAATCGTTTTGTAAAATATGTAAAAATTTGGTCTGAAAGTTCTGGAGAAATGGCTGATAAAGATATTTTTCCATCTACAAAGCAACAATGGGATATGGCTAGAACTTTAGAATGTGAACTAAAAGATTTAGGCTTAGAAGTTTTAGTAACTGAAAACTGTTACGTTTACGGCTATTTAAAATCAAATTGCAAAAATACGGAATCAGTGTTGTTTCTATCTCACATGGATACAGTTGATGAAGTTTCTGGTAAAAATGTTTCGCCTCAAATCACAAAAAAAGATGATGATATCATCATAAAATCTGATGGTTCGACTCTGCTTGGCGGTGATGATAAAGCTGGAATTGCTGCAATTATGACTATGCTTGATTTTCTAGTTCATTCTCCAGAAATTAAACACAAACCTATTGAGGTAATTTTTAGTCCCGATGAAGAAACTGGTCATGGAATGGATAAAGTTCCTCTTGAAATCATAAAATCTAAATTTGCGTACACAGTTGATGGTGGCGATGAAGGTGAAATGGAATCTGAATGTTTTAATGCCTGGTCTGCAAGTGTTAATTTTTCAGGAAAAGCTTGTCATACAGGAGATGCAAAATCTGGTGGAATGATAAATGCAAATCTTATGGCTAGCGATTTTATTTCTAAATTACCTGAAAATATGCGTCCAGAAACGACTGAAAATAAAGAAGGTTTTATCGCAGTTATGAATATCAAAGGAAATATTGAAAATGCTTGTATAGAACTTCTTTTGCGTTCCTTTTATATAGAAGAAATTAAAAAAGAAAAAAAGATTATTGAAAATGCAATTTTAGAAACAAATAAAAAATTTGGTGGAAAAGGTTCTGTAAAATTTGAACAACAATATCTCAATATGAAAGAAAAATTAGATTCTTCCCCAGAAGTCATTTCTAATCTTGAAAAAGCATACAAAGATGCTGATGTAAAAATTATCCGAAAGCCTATCCGCGGAGGAACTGATGGCTCTCGTTTAACAGAAATGGGAATCCCTACACCAAATATTTTTACTGGTACTCACGAATTTCATTCTAGAAATGAATGGGTTTCTCTAAATCAAATGTCAAAAGCCGCCGATATTTTAGTCAATTTAGCAACACAAATTTAATTTATAAGGATTTTTTATGTACGAATATTTAATTGAAGGCGGATATCCTATTTCTGGAACAGTTTGTGCAAGTGGAAATAAAAATGCTGCTCTTCCTTGTTTGGCAGCAACTCTTTTAACAACAGAACCTGTTATTTTGCACAATATCCCAGAAATTCGTGATACAAACGTAATGATTGAAATTTTAAAATCTCTTGGGGCACAAGTTGAACAAATCACTAAAAATAATTGGAAAATTCAATGTAAAGAAATAAATAATTGTGAAATTCCTAAAGAACTTACTAAAAAAGTTCGCGGTTCTATCGTCTTTGCAGGTCCCCTTATTGGAAGAACTGGAAAATGTGATATGATGCCACCTGGAGGAGATGTAATCGGTCGCCGTCGTGTTGATACTCACTTTTTAGCTCTAGAACAATTAGGCGTTACAATTCATGCAAATGGACATTTTTCTTTTTCTGCAAATAAATTAATTGGAGCAAATATCTTTTTGGATGAAGCATCTGTAACGGCTACTGAAAATGCAATTATGGCTGCAGTTACCGCAGAAGGAAAAACTTTAATTCAAAATGCCGCAAGTGAACCTCATATTCAAGACTTATGCAATATGCTTAATTCTATGGGTGCAAAAATTTCTGGAATTGGTTCTAATAAAATTGAAATTGATGGTGTAAAAAAACTTCATGGTTGTGAATATACAATCGGACCAGATTACATAGAAATTGGTTCTTACATTGGAATGGCAGCTGCAACAAAAGGTCAAATCACCATAAAAAATATCCGCCCCGAAGAAATTCGCCCATTAAAATATTCGTTTAGTAAATTAGGAATTTCTTGGCAAATAAAAAACGATGAACTTACAGTTTCAAATGCTCAAAAATTGAAAGTAAATGAAGATTTAGGAAATGCAATTCCAAAAATTGATGATATGCCTTGGCCTGGATTTCCAGCGGATTTAACTTCTATTATGACAGTTGTAGCTACTCAAGTAGAAGGAACTGTATTGATTTTTGAAAAAATGTTTGAAAGTCGTATGTTTTTTGTAGATAAATTAATTTCTATGGGTGCAAAAATCATTTTGTGTGATCCTCACAGAGCAGTTGTTAGCGGACCTTGTACACTTCATGGCGACCATCTTGTCTCACCAGATATTCGTGCAGGAATGGCGATGGTTATTGCTGCAATGTGTGCACATGGTGAAAGTAGAATTAGTAATGTTTATCAAATTGAACGCGGTTACGAAGATTTAGTGGGACGCCTTCAGGCTCTTGGAGCTCATATCAAAAAAGTTGATGTTGATTAAACTTTTTACCATAATAAATACATTCTAACAAAAAAAATAACAACTTTATTCTCAAATAATGATTTTTAAAGTATAATTTATATCATTATGAGAGCAAAAACGTTTAAAGGGGGAATCCACCCTAAAGAGTTTAAGGAACTTAGCAACAATTCTGCAATAACTGTTGCTTTTCCAAACTCCAAAATGGTAACCATTCCTATAACTATGGGAGGCGCACCAAATTCGCCTTTAGTAAAAGTTGGGGATGTTGTCGTAAAAGGACAAAAAATTGCCGATGGCGATGGTCCTATGAATTGTCCAGTTCATGCTTCAATTTCAGGAACTGTAAAAAAAATACAAAACTGTCTTGTTACAGCAAATCAAGAAGTTCCTTGTATTATAATTCAGTCTGATGATTCTGAAAAAACAGATTTTATGGAACCTTTAAATCCATTCACTTGTTCTACAGAAGATGCACTAAAACGCATTCGTGAAGCAGGAATTGTTGGTATGGGCGGAGCAAGTTTTCCTACCCATGTAAAATTAAATCCTCCAAAAGACAAAGAAATCCTTTATGTTTTGGTAAATGCAGCTGAATGTGAACCATATCTTACTTGCGATGAAAGAACTTTACAAGAAAATACTGAAAAAGTGATTGACGGACTTGCTATTGTTTTGCATATCACCGGTGCAGCCGGAATAATTGCACTTGAAGATAATAAATCATACATCAAACCGATTTTAAATAAAGTGATAAACGAAAAATCTTACAGTGATGATATGAAAGTTTGTCTTGTAAAAACAAAATATCCTCAAGGTTCTGAAAAATTTATTGTAAAATCTTGTCTTGGAGTAGAAATTCCTAGTGCAAAACTTCCAGCCGATGCAGGATGCATTATTCTAAACGTAGGAACAATTTGTGCAATTTCCGATGCATTCAGATTAGGAATGCCTCTTATCGAACGAGCTTTTACTGTTAGCGGTGGAGCTGTAGAAAAACCTTGCAATTTACGAGTTCCAATCGGAACTTTAGTTAGTGATTTAATGCCTGAAGCTTTTTCTATAAACGAAGATAGTATTGCAAAAATTATTTCAGGCGGACCAATGATGGGTTTTGCAATGATTTCTACAAATTTCCCAATCTCAAAAGGTTCTAGCGGAGTTTGTTTTCTTACAAAACAAGAAACATCACTTTTTGAAGAAGATCAATGTATAAACTGCGGAAAATGTATTTCAACTTGTGCAATGCGTTTATATCCATCATTAATCACAAAAGAATTAGAAAAAGGAAATTTAGAAAAAGCAAAAAAATTCGGTCTTATGGATTGTATAGAATGTGGATGTTGTGCTTTTGTTTGTCCAGCTCATATAAAAATTGTTCAGCGAGTTAGACTTGGAAAAGGTCTTGTGCGACAAAAAATGGCTGAAGAAAGAGCAAAAATGAGTGCAAAAAAATCTGCTGAAAATGGAGGTTCAAAATGATGGAAAAATTAAATCTTTCTTCAAGTCCTCACTTTAATTTAAAATATTCTACACAATCAATTATGCTTACCGTTTTGATTGCACTTTTACCAGAATGTATTTGTGCTATTGTTTTATTCGGATTGCCAGCTTTATTAAAAATCTTAATTTCTGTAATGTGTGCAGTTGGATTTGAAGCGGCTTTTCAATATTTCACAAAACAGAAAATCGTAATTAAAAATTTAAGTGCAGCCGTAACTGGTGTTATGCTTGCATTAGTTCTCCCATCATCAGTTCCTGTTTGGATGTTAATCTTAGGAGATTTAATTGCAATTGTTGTTGCAAAAGGTCTTTTTGGAGGAATTGGAAGTAACACTTTCAACCCAGCATTAACGGGTCGAGCATTTTTGTTTATCAGTTTTCCTGCAGCAATTGGAGCAAGTTGGCCTACTCCAAAAAATATTGATGCAATTTCATCAGCAACAATTTTAAGCAGCATAAAATCTGGTAGTGTAACAACTGAAAATTTTGATTTTTTAAACTATTTTTTAGGAAATCGTGCTGGTTGTATGGGAGAAACATCTGTTCTTTTAATTTTAATTTCATTTGTTTTTCTTTTAGTTCTTCGTGTTATTGATTGGAGAGCTCCTTTAGCAATGGTTGGAACAGTTTGCATTGGAACTTTTTTAGATGCAATAATCGGTTCTCATAATTTTTATAATTCAATTTTAGAAGTTGGAATGGCTTTATTCACTGGAGGAATTCTTTTTGGTGCAACTTTTATGGTAACAGATTACGCAACATCACCAATCACAAAACCTGGAAGATGGATTTTTGGATTCGGCTGTGGTTTAATCACTTTCCTTATCAGAAGATTTGGCGGTTATCCAGAAGGTGTGATGTTCAGTATTTTGATTATGAATGCCGTTGCTCCACTTTTAAATAATTTCACAACAAGAATGTATGGTTACGGAAAAAAAGGTAATAAAAAACCAAAACAGCCAAAAATCATACAGGAATTTAATCTAAAAAATGCAAAGGAGGTAACAAATGAGTAAAGAAGATAATTTATGGTCTATGATAAAACTTGGACTAATTCTTGCAGCTTATGCAGTTGCTTCTTGTGCAATTTTAGCAATCGTAAATAATGCAACCTCTCCTGTAATTCAACAAAATCAAATAAGAAAAGCAAACGAAGCGATGAAATCTGTTTTTGTAGATGCAGAAAATTTTGAACAAATAAATGATTATGAAAAAGCTCAAAATTCGTCAATTTCTATTGATAATATGTATCTTGCAAAAAAAGGAACAGAAACTATTGGTGCGGCTTGCCAAATTTCAGGTCCAACTTATGATCAAGGAACAATCATCATCGGAATGACAAAAGATGGAATTTTAACAGGTCTTAGATTTTTAAAATTAACAGATTCTCCTGGTTTTGGACTAAAAGCAAATGATCCAACTTTCACTTTACCAAATGGAATGACTTTTTATGAACAATTTTCTGGAAAAGATGCTAAAAATGGATTTAATGCTGGAGAAAATTATGATGCAATTTCAGGTGCAACAATCACAAGTGTTGGAATTGCTAATTTGATAAACGAAGGAACTGCTTCTATGATTAAGTATTTTGCAAAAAATGGAGACAATAATGAATAAAAAACTTGCAATTTTTACAAACGGATTCTTAAAAGAAAATCCTCTTTTAGTTTTAAATATTGGTTTATGTTCTTCTTTAGGTGTTACAACTAGTATTTTTAACGGACTTGGAATGGGTATGGGAATGACTTTCGTTTTGCTGATGAGTGAAATTGTTATCAGTTTATTTAGAAAAAATATTCCAACTTCTATCCGTCTTCCTATTTTTATCATCATAATTGCTGCCTTTACAACAATTGTTCAGTTAGTTTTGCAAGCATACGTTGAATCACTTTATGATGCTCTAGGCGTTTTTCTTCCGCTTATCGTTGTAAACTGTATTATCATGGGACGAGTTGAAGCATTTGCTTCTAAAAATTTAATTGGCGATTCTGTTTTAGATGCTTTAGGAATGGGAATTGGTTATACAATAGTTCTTGTTACGATTTCGTTTATCCGAGAACTTTTGGGTGGAGGAACTTTAATGGCAGGAACTGCTTTAAAAGTAGAAATTATTCCAGAAGCATATAGAATCAGTATTTTTAATAGTGCTCCAGGCGGATTTTTGGTATTTGGACTTTTAGCAGCATTTGTTCAATCAATGAAACAAGTAAAAGCAGCAAAAGAAAACCAAAAATGTCCTGATATTGAAGAACCAAATTGTGCTAGTTGTAAATTAAATTGTCCTTCAAAAATAGAAACTAATAAAGGAGAAAACCAATAATGATGGATATTTTTAAAATTTTAATTTCATCTGCTATTGTAGATAATGTTGTATTCATTCAATATTTGGCAATCTGTCCTTTTATTGGTATGACAAGCGAAACTGATAAAGCTGCCGGAATGGGAATTGCAACTTCATTTGTTATTGTTTTAGCAACTGCAGTAACTTGGCCTATCTATAAATTATTTATGATTCCATTTCATCTTGAATTTTTACAAACTTTAATTTTTATTCTTGTAATTGCATCTTTAGTTCAACTTGTAGAATTTTTCTTAAAAAAATCAATTCCAAGTCTTTATCGTTCAATGGGAGTTTATTTAGCTCTCATCACGACAAACTGTGCAGTTCTTGGTGTAACAATTAATTGTATCAGTAAAAATTATAATTATGTTGAAAGTATAGTTTATGCTCTCGGAACAGCTTTAGGATTCTTAATGAGTATGGTAATTATGAGCGGTGTAAGAAGTAAACTTAAAACTGCAAAAATTCCAAAAGCATTCCAAGGAACTCCAATTTTATACATTGCAGCAAGTCTTTTAAGTTTGGCGTTCTTAGGTTTTAAAGGTTTGATATAAGATTTTGGCAGATATTTCATTTTGAAATATTAATTTTATATCTTTTTAAGAAATTATTAAAAATGGATTAATTATGAAAACTATAATTTTAACTATAATAGTAGCGTTGGTGATAGGATTTCTTTTAGGTTTATTACTTGGTTTATTCAAAAAACTTTTTGCCGTAAAAGTGAATCCAAAAATTGCTGAAGTACGAGATGCTTTAAGTGGTGCAAATTGTGGCGGTTGTGGTTTTGCAGGTTGTGATGCTTTTGCAGAAGCAGTTGTCAATGGAGAAGCACCTGTAACTGGTTGCGTTGCTGGTGGAGCGTCTTGTGCTGATTCATTAGCAAAAATCTTAGGTGTAAATGCACAATCTTCAACACCAAAAATTGCTTTTTTAGCATGTCATGGAACAAAAGAATGTGCAAAAGATAGAGGTGAATATCAGGGTGTAAAAACTTGTTCAGCCGCTCAACTTACAATGAACGGAATAAAAAAATGTTCATTTGGATGCATTGGCTTTGGAGATTGTGTAGAAGTTTGTCCTTTTGATGCAATTTCCATGGGAAAAGATGGACTTCCAAAAATTGATAAAACAAAATGTGTTGGCTGTGGAAAATGTGCAAAAGCATGCCCTAAAAAACTTTTTCATCTTATTGAAAAAGATACAAAAGGAGCTATCGCACGCTGTTCTTGCAAAAGTGATAACAAACCACAAATCCGAAAAGATTGTACAGAAGGTTGTTTTAAATGTGGAATGTGTACACGAAAATGTCCAGTACAAGCTATTGTTTTGGAAAATGGACTTCCAAAAGTTGATTATTCAAAATGCACAAGTTGTGGTGAATGTATAAAAGCGTGTCCTGATAAGGTTTTAATTTTAATTTAATAAATTAATGGGAGTGTTAGATAAAACCGCTAAAATGTCGCAGTTTTATCTAACTAAAGTTTGCGTTGCAAACTTTTTTATCAACAACAACTTCTCATTTCATTGCGAAGTTGTTAAAAAAAAAGTCAAATCGAAAATTGAAATTTTCTCGTTGACTTTTTATGGAGGTTGTTATGACTAACGAAGAAGCAATTGAAGCTTTGAAACAAATCAAAACGTACACAGCAGCATCTTTACTTGATGAACTTGATTATGTTATCAAAGTAATGGAAAAATTAGAAAAAGATGGCATAAAAGAACCATTAAAAACTGATTTTACAAAAATTTCAAAAGAAAACTAAATCTTTATAAATGGAGTGTTAGATAAAACCGCTAAAATATCACAGTTTTATCTAACTAAAGTTTGCGTTGCAAACTTCTTTATTTAAGATTTAATACGTCGAATCAAGGCACGCTCCGCTTAAAGCCTTGACTTCGCCGTTTTTAAGGTTTTTATTAAACCTTAAATAAAAAAATCAAATCATGGGAGAAAAAAAATGGCTGGTACATTTTGGTCGTTAGTGCCTGCAATTATAGCAATTGTTTTAGCACTTTGTACAAAAGAAGTTTATTCTTCTTTATTTTTAGGAATTATAATTGGTGCTATTTTCTACACAATAGATGCAGGCACTGGTTTTAGTGGATTTTTATCACAATTACTTTACAACGAAACAGATGAAGGAACATTTGGTCTCATCGCATCTATCGCAGATTCTTATAACATTGGAATTTTAATTTTCCTTGTTATTTTAGGAATTATGGTTGCTTTGATGAATAAAGCCGGTGGTTCTGCAGCATTTGGAAGATGGGCAAAAAAACATATTAAATCAAAAGTTGGTGCTCAAATTGCAACAATTTGTCTCGGAATTTTAATTTTTATTGATGATTATTTTAATTGTCTTACAGTTGGTTCTGTTATGAAACCTGTAACAGATAAATATGGCGTTTCTAAAGAAAAACTTTCTTATCTCATAGATTCAACAGCCGCTCCAGTTTGTATTATTGCACCAATTTCTTCTTGGGCAGCCGCAGTTGCAGGATTTGTAACCGAAGGTGAAAACGGAATTTTACTTTTCTGTAAAGCAATTCCATTCAACTTTTATGCAATCCTCACAATCATAATGTTATTTGCTTTAGTATTTATGAAATTTGAATATGGACCTATGAGTAAATACGAAAAAGCTTTAGAAATTATGAATAGTGATGACACAAAAACAGAAGAAATCAATACAAAAGGAAAAACTATTGATCTTATAATTCCTGTTGCAATTTTGATTGTTCTTTGCGTTCTAGGAATGATTTATTCTGGCGGATTTTTCACAAAAGATTCTGACTCTTTCTTGAATTTTATTGAAGCATTCTCCAATTCAGATGCTTCTGTAGGATTGGTTATTGGTTCTTTTGGAGCATTAATCATCACAATAATTTTCTACATGGTTAGAAAAGTTCTTTCTTTTAAGGATTCTATGGATTGCGTTCCAGATGGATTTAAAGCAATGGTTCCTGCAATTTTAATTCTATGCCTTGCCTGGACTTTAAAATCTATGACAGACAGTCTTGGAGCAAAAGAATATGTTGCTTCTATTGTAAGTTCATCAGCATCTGGATTAAAAATGTTTTTACCAGCAATTGTTTTTGTAATTGCTTGTCTTTTAGGATTTGCAACCGGAACATCTTGGGGAACATTTGGTATTTTAATCCCAATTTGTATTGCAGCTTTCCCAACTGGTGCAATTAGAATTATTTCAATTTCAGCATGTATGGCTGGTGCAGTTTGTGGTGATCACTGTTCTCCAATTTCTGACACTACAATCATGGCTTCTGCTGGTGCACAATGCAATCACGTAAATCACGTTTCAACACAACTTCCTTATGCAATTACAGTTGCCGTAGTTTCATTCTTAACTTACATTGTTGCTGGAATCACATTATCTTTAGGACTTGTTGTTTCTGGAATAATTTCTTGGATTTTTGGACTTGCCGCATTATTTGGAGTTTTAATTTTCTTCAAAAAGCAAATGCAAAAAAATCTGTAAAAACTGAATAGTTATAAACGGATGTCCATTTTGAAATAAAAAATTTTCAAATTTTGGACATCCTTTTTTTAAAGATTTTTTAGAAAATCATATAATTTTTGAAATGCCAGTTTATGAGTTTTTGGGCCTGGATGTCCACGGCTGCCTTTATCTTCTGGCAATTTTTCAACATCTTCCATTGAATCTAACTCAAGTGAAAAAACTTTTTTATCATCATTTTCTACAGAAAAATCATCGATTGCTTTTTTTATAAAAAACGGAACAGTTTCAAGGCGAATCATTCCCCAGCACCAGATAATTTTTGCATTTGGATTATGATGCCTTATATTTTTCAGAAAAGATTTTACGCCATCATAAATTTTTTGACCATCTTCGCTGGAAGCAACCTTATCAGACTTTGTGTGAAGAACGTGTTCAATTCCATTTTCATCTTTCCATGCTGGCTGAAAAAACGCTCCGTTATCATTTGTTCCTAAATTTATTACAACAAAATCAGAACCTTCTCCAAAATCATATTTTTGGTTCACGCCGAGTTTTTCTTGAAAATCTCCCCACATAACTGAACAAACATTTTCATAGTGAGGAGGAATTGCATTGTGAAGATTTCCGTCCCATCCCCAGCAAATGCCCCATCCACACTGACTTACGACGCTCCAGTCAGCATTCAAGGCTTTTGCAGTTTGAACCGCATAAGTCTTGCTTGCACAAAACCATTGCGGAATCCATTCCCATTCATCAATTCCACCGGCAAGCCCTTCTCCGCTCGTTATGCTGTCACCGATAAATTCAATTTTTAATTTTCGCTCGGGAATTTTTACAAATTTTCCAGAATCGTCCAATCCAATTTCGTTTATAAAAAGAGAATGATGAGAATCTGAACTCATTGCCTGAGTGTCTTTTATAATGGAAATAAGATTTTCTTTTTCTGGATTTAAATTTCTTGCGACGGAAATCCAAGTTTTTTCTTTTGGAACCATAAAACGTGAAATTTGCATTCCGTTCACTTCAATACAAACCCAAGATTCTGCATTATCAAAATTTGAAGAAAGATTTACCCAAACTTCAGCCGCTTTTACACAAATTTCTAAAGCAGACGCTCCCCAAAATAATGCCAAAATTGATAAATTTTCAGCATCTTTTACATTTCTTCCAAGAATCCGCTTATCTGATATTTCATTTAATTTATAGTTTTTCATAAAATAAATTGTACTTAAAAAAAATGGCTGGTCAAGATTAAAATCTACTTTAACAAAATTTACTTAAATTAACTTAAAAAAAAATAAAAAATTAACTAAAAAAATCTTGACAATTCAATTAAGTGGAAGTAATCTAAATATATACGATTGCTTTTGCAGTAATTTGATTAATTAACAAGAGTGATAAAAAGTTTGATTGAAATATTTTTTTTCAAAAACTTTTTTACTTTACAAAGGAGACTTATATGTCAAAAATCATCAGTGGTGGCAATTTACCAAACATTCCATGGCAGGAAAAACCTGCTGACTGCTGGCTTCCAATCTGGCGTTATACAGAAAATCCTGTAATTGGACGAAATCCATTTCCAGGAATGGGACGAATTTACAATTCCGCTGTAATTCCTTGGCAAGGAAAATTTAAAGGTGTTTTCCGCTCAGAAGATACATCCGCTCGTCCTTTCCTTTACATTGGCGACTCAGAAGATGGAATTCATTGGGATTTCCAACGCGAAAAAATTCACATGCATGATCCAGACGGAACTCCTCATGATCCTTTTTATGCTTACGACCCTCGCTGTGTAAAAATTGATGATACATATTATATTCTTTGGTGTGGTGATTTTGATGGAGCGTCTATTGGTGTTGCAACAACAAAAGATTTTAAAGATTTTACTCGCTTAGAAAATCCTTTCTTACCATTTAATAGAAATGCAGTTTTATTCCCTAAAAAAATTGATAATAAATTTATTATGCTTTCACGTCCTTCAGATTCTGGACACACTCCATTTGGTGATATTCTTCTTTCACAATCTCCAGATATGAAATATTGGGGAGAACACAGACTTGTTATGCAAAAAGGCGGACAAGGTTGGTGGCAAGGAGTAAAAATTGGATGTGGACCTGCTCCAATTGAAATTTCTTATGAAACTCCAGAAGGAAAAACTGAACAAGGTTGGCTTATGTTCTATCACGGAGTTGCTACAACTTGTAATGGATTTGTATATTCATTCTCAGCAGCAATTCTTGATCATGACAAACCTTCTATTGTACGTTATCGTTGTGGAGATTATATGCTTACTCCAGAACAACCTTACGAAACAACAGGATTTGTTGATAATGTTTGTTTCCCAGTTGCAGCTTTAACAGATGAAAAAGATGGAAAAATTGCAATTTATTACGGATGTGCAGACACCGTAGTAGGACTTTGTTTTACAACAGTTGATGAATGTGTAAAATTCATTTTAGCTCACAACGAATTAGGCTACTGGGACAAAGACGAAGGTAAATTCTAGCAAAAACGTTAAAAACAAACAGATGAAAATCTGTTTGTTTAGTTTTTACTTATTTTTCTAGCAAAAACGTTGTTTTCCTAGAAAAAAAGAGTGTTTAATTAGTAATTTATTCTTTTTAGACACTCTTTTATCTTTTTAAAATTTCAACCCAACTTCTAGAATCTTTTTTTTCTGGAGAAAGACCAATTTGTTTAGAAAATTCATTTAAAGCATTTTTTATATTTTGAGCATCACCAATTTCTTGAGTAACTTCAATTTCTGCATAAAGTAAATCATTTACATTTTCAATTTCAACATGGAAAATTATTTCCTCAAAAAGAGAACTTCTACACAAAGAACTAAAACTTATTTTTGTTTTTTCAAACCATTTTTGATAATCACTTTCTAAAAAAAATTCTCTTAAAACATTAGGATTTTCTATAAAAGTTTCATCTTCCTTGTTTAATTCAATTCCATTTTCGTAAGTTTTATGTTTTATTGTAAAATAAGATTTTTCATCATCATTAATTTTTTCTGTTCTAATTCTAATAACTTGAGCTTCTCCATTTTGAATACGTTCTTCTCTCGTTTTATATCGCGACCAATATTCATCTTGTTTTAAAATTTGTTTTGGAGAATTTTTCAAAACTTCAACACCAGAAAGAGTTTTTCTTCCAAAATAAAAAACATCACACAAAAAATCAAATTCCTTTTTTGTAATAGGAATTTTTATTTCAATTTCTCGACCCATACTTAATTATATCATTTTTTAGTTTTTTTTTAAGTAAATATATGATATAATTTAACCAATTATGGATCAAAAGAAAAAAGTTAGACTTTCTGATATTGCAAAAATCTTAAATATCAGCACAGTTACAGTTTCAAAAGCACTTTCAAATAAAGAAGGTGTCGGTGATGATTTAAGAAAACAAATTAAAAAAGTTGCAGATGAATTAGGTTATATTTCAAAAAAAACTTCTTCTATTGGAAATGGTAAAATCACAGGAAATATCGGAATATTAATTCCTTCTCGTTATTTTTCAAAAGACTTTTCATTTTATTGGTATATTTTTAATCATCTTTCTACAGAACTTTTAAACCGAAATTATTATAGCATTATGGAATTAATTTCTAATGATGATGAAGAAAACCTTACAATTCCGAGAATTTTAAACGATAAAAAAGTTGATGGACTTATTATTTTAGGACAAATTTCAAACAAATATATAGAAAAAATTGAAAGTTGTTTTGAAAATTTTATCCTCCTTGATTTTTACACAAATAAAATGAATTTAGATTGCGTTTCTAATGATGATTATTATTGTTCGTATATGCTTACAAGTTATGTAATTAATCAAGGTCACAAAAATCTTAGATTTGTTGGAAATTTTAATGCAACAACTTCCATTCGCGATCGTTTTATGGGTTTTCAAAAAGCAATGCTAGAAAATAATCTTAAAACCGGACTAGATGACATTATTGATGACCGTGATGAAAAAGGACAAGTGATTGATATAAAACTTCCGCTCGAAAATATGCCAACCGCTTTTATTTGTAATTGTGATTTAACAGCAGCAAATTTAATTGATGAATTAACGTCTTTAGGTTTTAAAATTCCAAATGATATAAGCGTAACAGGTTTTGATAATTATCTTTCTCCAGATAGAATTTCTATTCCGCTTACGACCGTTTATATAAAACCAGAAGATACAGCAAATGTCGCAGCAGAATTAATCATCAAAAAAATAAACAAAGAACCTTATATTCACGGAAGGCATCTTGTGAGTGGAACTTTAGTCATTCGTGATTCTGTAAAAAAACTTAAATAATTTTAGGCAAATTAAATGAAAAAATCTGAACTTATACGAAATTTACTTTTTAGTTTTTTAATTCCAATTATTGCAAGTGTTACAATTTATTTTTTAACATATTTTTTGCCAGACTCTTTTCACATTATAACAAGTATTTTTCTAAATTATTTTTTTGCAGAAATCTCTTGCGTTTTCTTTTTATTTTTGGAAGATAAAAAATATTTTAGATATTTCGCTAGATTTTTCCTATTAATTTCAATTTGCACAAATATTTATTTAAATTTTTATGTATTTTACATTTTTCATATTTCAAGAATTTTAAGCATTTTCTTAATTTCGTTTTATTTTTCGATTGCACTTGTGATTTGTATTTTTACAAAAAAACAAAAAATTTCTGTATATTTATGGATTTTCATCGCAATTTTGATAAGCGGATTTTTTAATTACATTTCTACCATAAATTTAATTTATTCTCACAGACTTTATTCTATTTTCTTATTTTTAGCTTCTGCAATTATTATCGCTTTGATTTTTTACTATATGATTGATTTAAAAAAATACCACTTTAAACATTCTAAAGTGGTACGTTTTATTTTATTAATTACTTCCCAATTGCTTTTATCTTTATCAGCATTTTTTATGATTAGTTAAACAAATCATTCCAACCGTAAAGAGCACCTTTTGAAAGTTTACCAGTCTTCAAAGCTGATGATAATTTTACTATCGATTCAACAGCTCCTACTGCAAAACCTTCTCTACTTCTTGCTGTATGAGTAATTTCAATTGTATCGGCAGTGCCATCAAAAAAAACTTTATGAGTTCCAGTAATATTTCCACAACGAGTTGAACTTACATGAAGTTGATTTTCTTTTGGTTGTTCGTGAAATGCGTCAAAAACCATTTCTGTTTTTTTAGGATAATTTTGCATAACGCGTTTAGCAATTTCTAACGCTGTACCAGAAGGACTATCTGCTTTTTGATTGTGATGAGCTTCCCAAATTGCAACATCATAATCTTTATATTCAGACATAATTTTTGAAGCTTCTTCTACAATTTTATAGAACATATTAACGCCAATAGAAAAATTACCAGCTGTCATTATTGTTCCACCAACTTCTTTTGCAAAATCTGCAATTTCTTGATGTTTATCGTTCCAACCAGTTGTTCCAACTACCAACGGAAGACCTAAAGGTAACAACGCTTTTATATTTTCAATTACACAACTAGGATTTGTAAATTCAATAATACCTTCTGCCCCGCTAGATTTTACTGCTCTAATAATAGCATTTGTATCACCTGTAGAAATTTTACAAGAAGCATCTTCTGCAAAATTATCAACTGTTACTACAATTTCATGACCAATTCTTTTTGCACATTGTTCAATCATGTGCCCCATTTTTCCATATCCAACTAAAGCTATTTTCATTTTTATCACACCTCTTTAAGAATAAATCAAATTTTAATTAAAATATGCTGCATGCAAAATTTGAACAGTTCTTTCTGCTTCATCTTCATTAACAATCATACTGATATTAACTTTACTTGCACCCTGACTAATCATTTGAACATTAATTCCTTCATCAGCAAGAGCGTCAAAACCAGAAGCCAAAATTGCGGATGAATGAGCGGCATCACAAATTATAGAAACAATAGCTTTGCCTTTTCTTACAGTAACTTCGCTTGCTTGTTCCAAATCTGAAATCAAACCTGATAAATCGGTTTTAGTATTTACCGTAAGCGAAACTGAGACTTCCGACGTTGCAATTACATCTATACTGATATTCCATTTTAAGAAATTATTAAAAATATGTGCTAAAAATCCCGCAGCACCCAACATTCTTGAAGAAACAATATCAATTAAAGTGATATTTTTTACAAGAGTGATTGCACAAACAGGAGAAACTTTTCCAGTATGCTTTTCTACAATAATTGAACCAGGACTAGAAATATTATACGAATTTTTTACACGAACAGGAGTTCCAGTTTTTCTTACAGGAATCATAGAACGAGGATGCAGAACTTGAGCACCAAACATTGCTAATTCTTGAGCTTCTTCATAAGTAATTTCAGGAACAGGTTTTGCAGATTTTACCATACGAGGATCAGTTGTCATAATTCCATCAACATCTTTCCAAGTTTGAACTTCAAAAGCATCCATTGCAGCACCAATTATAGTTGCAGTTAAATCAGAACCACCACGACCTAAAGTTGTGATATTTCCTTTTAAATCTTTTGCAATAAAACCAGTTACAATTGGAATTTGATTTTCTTCTCCATTTTTGTATGCATTTAAACATTTTGGAATATTTTCCCAAACTTCATCCAAAAGTTCAGCCGCCATAAAATTTGAATCCGATTTTATACCAATATCCCAAGCATCATAAAATTTTGCAGGAATTTTTCGCGACTCAAGATATGCAGCCATCATACGAACAGACATTCTTTCACCAAAGCTTACAAGATAATCTCTAGTTCTTTTGCTCAATTCTTTTAACATAGAAATTCCAGTAAGAAGTTGTTTTAATTCATCAAGTAAAGAATTTATCGTTTCAATATTAATTCCAAGTTCTTTCGCAGTATCTTCATGAAGTTTTGCAACACCAGCAACATCAACAATTCCATTCACCGCTTTATCAGCAGCATCAAGAAGATGGTCAGTTGTATCACCCATTGCAGACAAAACAACAACAGGACGTTTTTCTTTATAAGCCTCGATGATAGAAGCAACATGTTTTATTCTTTCCGCATTAGCAACAGAAGAACCGCCAAATTTCATAACAATCATGAGATTACTCCGTAGTTTTTATTGTATTATAATGATTTTTTTTTCTATAGTAAATGTAATTTTTTCGCACAAGTCTGCCTGAAAAATCGCCTATGAATATCAGTTTTATTTTTGTAAAAACATTCTTCTTAGGCTCAGCAATCACTCTCAAAAATCTTCTGGATTAAAATCGCCAAATTCATCACGAATTTCATCAGTTGCACTCTTATCACCAGACAACGATGCATCTAAAACTTTTGTATAATAAGATTCATACTCTTTAGAAAAATCATAATCATCCGATTTTTTCGCTTTTTTTGCGGTTCCTTTTCTAGCGTAATCAACCAATTCAAAATTATCGCCAATTTCGTTTTTGTATTTATTATTTTTGTAAGAATTAGACTTATCCCTATTAATTGCATAAATAAAAACGATAATAAACAAAACTATTGGTATAATAAACAAACTGATAATTTCCATAAAATTCCTCACAAAAAAATTATGCAAAAAGATAGATTTTTTCAAGTGACAAATTAATTAATCATACAAATCTTTTCGTACTTTACAGATTTTATTTTTTTAGCCTAGTTAAAACATCATCAAAAAAAACTAAATCTTCTTTAGAAAGATTTAATATTTTTTTTACAATCGGAAAAACTTTTTCATCAACTTCGATTTTTATTTTAGAATCTTTTCCTGTTACAAGATATTCGACACTAACATTTAAGGCTTGGGCAATTTTTACAGCAACATCAGCAGCGGGAATTGAACTATTTTCTTTTAAATAATTACTCAAAGAACCTGGTTTTATGCCCGCTTTATCGGCAACTTCTTTTACCATAAGACCTTGATAAGAAATTTCATCTCGCAAATTTTCCTTAAAACCCATATTTTTATTTTAAGTTAATTTACGCTTACTAAGTTGATTTTGCGTATATTTGCGGTTATAATATCATACAGAAGTAAATTTACGTTTCAAGAACAAAACATGCGTAAAGATACGAAAAGGGAGAAAAATATATGATGAGAAGAATAAGTTTAAAAGATTTATTGGAGAGTTTAAATAAAAATCAGGGTGATTATATAAAATGCTCTGCTCTTTATTTTTACTTAAATGATAATGGCATTTGTAAAATCGAAAAAGGAACGTATAAAGATTCGCATATAGATGATGTATATAAAGTTTTAAATGAAAATGGAAATTTTAAAATAATAAACAGTTCTCAAAATTTAACATTCAATGATGATACAGCAGTCTTTTTTTATGATGAAAATTCTAATATTGTTTACATACTTAAACATAACATAAAAGAAAACGGCTATTCTAAAACAATGATTTTGTATGCTGTTCTAGAAATCAAGAAATAATATAAAGAGGGAGAATTAAATTATGGGATTTTTTAGCACTTTATTAGAAAGCGGTATTTCAATGGCATCAAATGCAATTGAAAAAAAAACAGCAGAAAATCTTGCGGAGTCAAATCCAAAAGAAATGTCATACGCTATAGGACTTTATTACTATCTCTATTTAAATCCTTATGACAATGAAATAAATCAAGATAATAGTAAGTTTGATTTAGAAATAGCAAGAGATGCTCTTTATGATACTGACGAAGATTTAAAACATTGTTCAATAGAACAAATTTTAAATTTTGTCGCTTATGCGACAATAAAATTTGAATTACCGGAACAAACAAGTCTTGATAGCAAAGAACTTCCAAGAATAATAAAACAAATGCGAGATTATATAATTGAACATGGTGGAAGAGAACTTTGCGTGAATGTGTATATATTTATGTTAAAAATGCATTTTTCTAATCTAATTGTTTCGTCTGATGAAAGAAACGCAAGATTGTATTTGTATAAAAAAAGTTTAAATTTAACTACTAAAGAACATTTGAAAATTGCAGAAGAAATACAATTACAATTTTGCTGGGAAGCAGACCAAACAAAAATTAATATAAACCGCATAAATCGTTCTGCACTTTCCTATTTAAAACAAACTCTTCCTGAGTATAGAAATGTACCTAAAGATATTTCTCAAAACACACCAGAAAATTACCTTGATTACAAAAACGAAAATATCAATAATTTTGATGATTTGTATTCTATTGTAAGAAAAGAAAATGATTTAAAAAGCTTTGATATGGAGATTAAAATACTTACTTTTTTATTTGGAAGAAGAAAACAACTTTCAGAAAATGAGAAAGAAGTCATAAAATCTATGACTAAAGCTGAGAATTACGACATAGATGTGATGGAGGAAATCCATAAAGTTCATCATAAAATTTCTCATTTAAAAAACTCTGAAGATTTTTTTGTAAATAACGGATTTGACAAAATTGACAATGAAACAAAATTGATTTTATTTATATTTTCTTTTACTTCTATTTTTGGAATTTTGGAAAAAAATAGTGATGAATTCAACGCAGAAAATATATGTCCACAATACATATACAATTTATATTTAATCCAAAAATATTTAGGAATCACATATAAAGATAAAATGAAATGTTTTAAAATTCTTTCAGAGAGAAAAGGCGAAACTCTTTCTCAAGATGATTTTATAAATATTTATGATTCATTGGTATCTGACAAAACAATTTCTACAATAACAAGAACTTATCCAGAAGTTTTAGATGGATATCCTCTTAATTTCAAGATTGATTTAGAAGAAGCGTTTAGAAATGCAAAAAAGCAACTTGGTAATAAATCAAATCTTGTTTATTTAGCATATAAATCATCTGAAAAACTTGCCCAAAGTGTAAAAAATTATGCAAAGAATGCGACAACAGATGAAAAACCTATTTTGATTTTCGACAATTCTATATCTGAAAATTGCAAATGTGGTTTTCTTCTTACAGACAAACATATTTATGCAAAAAACAGTTTTTCGTTCGGAAGTATTTATCTAAATGTTTCTGAATTAAATGAAATAACTCAAAAACCACGTTCTTTACTGTTTAATACAAAAGAAATTGAAACAGAACAGATTGGGAAAACAGGTACAAAAATCTTGTCTGAATTCGTAAACTATTGTGTAAAAAATTTAAAATTAATGAAAAACATAAATATTCCAACATTCGAGGAAATTTTTAACTAAACAAATTCAATATTCAAGGAAAAAATTATGGGAAACAGCGTAAAAGATTTATTAGAAAGTAAAAAAGTAGAAAATAAAACAACTGAAACAAAATCAAAACCATCAAAAGCAAAAAAAATTATAAAAATTATCCTTATCACCTTTGCTATAATTTTATTTTTATTAATTTTCATAGGATTTTTAGAAGATGACGAAAATGGTTCGCAAGAACAATCAGAAACAAGTTCTACACAAACTATAAACACTTTAATTTATCCAGATTTAAAACTCGGCAAGTCCAGAAATGAAATTTCAGAAACATTGAAAAACAGAGGATTTGTACTATGGGAATCATCTTCTGAAAATGAAGAAATTACTTTGGATTTTCGAGCAGATAAAACCGTAATATTTGAAGGCTACTTTACATACGAAATATTCACAAAATTTGACAAAGACGATAAATTAATTAACTGCTATATTTATTTTACAACAATACCTGAATTTTTTGAATCTTTAGGATTTACAGATTTAAATCAAGTTATAGAACTTCTTAAAGAAAACTGTTTTGAGCATCAAGGTTTTGATAATCTTGAACAAGTTACACAATTATCAGAGGCTCTAAGAAAAAATGCTGCTAACGGATACAAATATACATTCTACAACTACAAAGACAAATGCTTGGGATTCTTAAGACAGACTATTAATGAAAATGGAACTTCAAGACTTTATATTTCATATTATCTTGAAGAATTCGAGATATTGAAACAGATGTTTGAAAAATAAAATCAAGAAAACAAAATTATTCTATAACTAGAATAAACAGTTTGCAAAAAGATAGATTTTTTCAAGAGGGCGGTCTGCAAAAACCGCACGAGCGTGCTTTTTTTGCAATCGCTATGTCCGCCCTTCGCTTTGCAACTCTGGGGCTCCCAGCACTACCGCATCAAAGGAGCGGCTTTACGCTTTCAAGGGCTTCAACGTCGGCAGGAAGCCATTTCACAGAGTCAAGCTCCTCTCGCGAAAGCCAGGCCGCGTTCTCGTGCTCCAAAAGCGTAAGCTTCCCAGAAACAACGCGGCACAAAAAACATTCCATCACCAGATGAAACTTAGGATAGTCGTACTCAACCGTGCAAAGCCGCCTTTCCACGCAAATCTCCGTTGCAAGCTCCTCGCGGATTTCCCGCGCAACAGCATTTTCCGCGCTTTCGCCTTCCTCAATCTTTCCGCCCGGAAATTCCCACCAGTCCTTCCATTCGCCATATCCGCGCTGAGTCGCAAAAACCCGCTTGCCGCTGGTCTTGCCCTCCGCTGGCAAAGGCTCGTTCTCGCCGCGCACAATCACCGCCGCAGAAACGTGTATTTGTTTTTTTTCCTCAGAATTATTCATTGTTGGTTTCCTTCTGGCTATTATCGCTGTTTTTTCCAAGCTTGTCAGTTCTTGTTACAAAATCGTGGTAAAGCTCTTCGGGAAGACGGCTGTTCAGGGCGAACCGCATTGTAATCGGCTTGTTGCCTTGCGCGCTTGCCGGAAATGTTGAAACCTGCCCGAGATACGTGAAAGGCTGGGTTATGTTTTCAACTTTTTCAAATTTGCGGACGAAAAGATGCAGGCGGATTTTTCTTTCAATGTTGTTGATAAGATTCTGCCCGATTTCAGAATCTGCTCTTGTGCTGTTCGGCGACTGCCACTGGAAATGTTCCGGCGTTATGAATTTGTCCGCGTAGTTTATAGATTCTTTTATGTCCGCGTCCTTGTGCAGGTTCACAAACAAAAAGTAATCCGGCTTTGCGGAAGTAATCAGTCCCTGTCCGCGGAAAGACGAATGAATCTTTGTGTAGCAGCTTAGAAGCGCTGTGTCGCGCATTGTGTATTTTTGGTACAGCTTCAAGAAGGGCAGCGTTCCGCCCTGCGAATAGTCATCGGAACCGAATTCAGCCTGGAAGCGCAAAAGATTGTATTGAATCAAGTCTTCGAGCCACAGTTTTTTTTCTGCGGAAAATTCTGAACGCTCAAGAGAATTTACTGTGTTTTCATTGAATGAAATATATTTTCCGTCAAAAGAGAAAATCGCCTTTTCGTAGCGCTTGTTTTCGCTGGAATCAAAATACGCGCCACTCAAAGTTCTGCATGAATGTAAAATTGAATTTTTGTTCACAGCCGAAAGATATTTTCCCGCCAGTTTTTCAATTTCTTCAGCCGCCGCAGAATAATTGCCTGAATTAAAAACCGCTTCCGCAGCAATCCATTCTTCCGCGCGCTTTGCTGGAGAATAAAAACTTAAAAGCTGCATAATCTGCCTGAAATTTTCATCCTCATTCATCAAAGAAAATTCCTGGTGAGTTTCTTTTTCAATATATGAGACAAAATCAAAGTAGGTTTTGTAATTCGGGCTGAAAACCGTAAAGCGGGCAGGATCGATGCTTCCGTCGTGCTTTAAATAATCAGTTAGAAATGGAACTTTTCCGCCGCAGATATGCTTGAATGAAAGATAAGATTCCTTCATATATTTTAAGGACATGAATTTTTCGTTTTCAAGCTGGCGAAGAATCTGCTCCTTTGTGATTTTATCCATGTGGATGTAAGTTCCGTTCGGCAAATCCGCAAAATCGTTTTCAACTTCAACTTTCAAAGAGTCGCGGTCATAATCCTGTTTTCCGTTCAAGGCGATAGCCATTAAAAATGATTTTTTGTAGTTCCCGATAAAATCCAGGACAGTAACAAATTCCTTGTCCGGAAGTTTTCTTAGTCCGCGTCCGAGCTGCTGAATAAAAATAATTGAAGAATCTGTCGGGCGCAGAAGAAGAACTGTGTTTACGGATGGAATGTCGATTCCTTCATTGAAAATGTCCACTGAAAAAATGTACTGCAGCGGAGAATTGTCGTCTTCCAGAAGCTTTGCGTATTTTTCCCTTGCTTCAACGCTGTCGTTTCCGGAAAGAGCAACCGCAACCTGCGAAGTTCCATCTGAAAGTTTTTTGTTTAACTGCTCCGCCATATATTCAGCGTGTTTCACGGTCGCGCAGAAGCCTAAAGTTTTTGCCTTTCCGCCGTCGTGTCCGTAGAAATTCATTTTTTTAATGATATAATCAACCCGGCGGTTCACCATGAGCATATTTGCAATTTCTTCTATATATTTGCTTGTTCCTGGCTCAGCCTTGATTTTTGAGTAGTCGATTCCTTCCGCGTCTGTGATTCCAAAATAATGAAACGGACAGACCAAATCGTTTGAAAGCGCGTCGCGCAGGCGGATTTCAACTGCCACGTTGTTGTCAAAAATTGAATAGATGTCGCCGCTGTCGCTTCGTTCTGGTGTTGCGGTAAGCCCAAGAAGAAATTTCGGAGTGAAAAAATTCAGAATGTTTTTATAGCTTTCGCTTGCGGCGTGGTGGGCTTCGTCCAGAACAATGTAGTCAAAAGCGTCTTTTTCAAATTCCTTGAAATGACGGCTGAGCGTGTCCCGTGTTGCAAAAAGATATTTGCAGTTTCTGTCTTTCTGGTTTCCTGTGAAAAATCCTGATGAATAGTTTTTTTCCGTTGCTGAGCAGATTTTGTCAAAAGATTCTTTCGCTTTTTTCAGGATGTCCTCGCGGTGAACGATAAAAAGCAAATGCTCCGGTTTTACCTGGAGAGCGTCAAAAACCGACATATACGTTTTTCCGCTTCCAGTTGCGGCGATTGCCAGTGCCTTTGTCGCGCCGGTTTTTCGCAGGCGGTTCAGCTTTACAATCGCCTCGGACTGCATTTTGTTCGGCTGAATAACGGAAGAATCCCGGTTTGTGTAATCGCTGTAGGAAAAAATCTGTTTCGGCTCAGTTTTTTGCTGGCGTTTTGCCTTCGCAAGATAATCCCGGTAGGAAATCAGGAATTCATCTGAATATTCTTTTGCCCACGGACTTTTCCAGAGCGTTTCAAATTCGTTCAGGACAGATTTTGTGAAAGCTCCAGGCTCCTGAAATTCTCCGCAGTTTTCATTTTGAAGGACGTTCCATTCAACATTTGTTTTCAGCGCACGTCCCGTTATGTTTGAAGAGCCGATTATCACAGTCCATTTTTCTGAATCCGGGCCGTTTTTGTGGAACAGATAGCCTTTCGCGTGGAAACCGTCGCTTTGCGTGGGCGGAACGTATATTTTCAGGGTGATATTTTTGAACCGGGAAAGACGCTCAAGGACTTGCGGAGTGGTCATTTCCTTGTAAGTTGTGGTAAGAATCTCGCCGGGAATGTTGCGCTTTTCAAGGAATTCCAGAGTGTCAAGAAGAACCTGAAGCCCGCCGTAAGTGATGAACGCAACGCTTATTTTAAAGTGCGAGCAGCCTTCAAGATTTTCAACAAGCTCATTGAAAAAACTCCGGACCGGCCCGTTTGTAATAAAATGAGATTCTTCCATAGTTTGTAATTCCTTGATATGCCTCAGCCAGCCCTTGCTCTTAAAAACGGACGTTATTTAAATCAGTTTTTTCTATACCTTCGCCAAAAGCACACATAATTCTTCTATTATATTACATCCCGCCGTTTTAGTAAATCGCAAAAAGGCTTGTCCATAATAACGTCCGTTTAAAGGAACAGAAAATATCATCTAACAGAATCAATTTTATAGATCTCTTTGCAGGTTGTGGAGGTCTTTCTGAAGGATTTTATAAAGAAGGTTTTAATGCTTTAGCACATGTTGAAATTGATTCTACAGCCTGCAAGACATTAAAAATCCGAATGAAATATTACGGTTATACAGATTATGAAAAAGCCGTACTCAACATAGATATCACGAAACCAGAAGTTATAGAAAAACTCGATGAAATTGTTGATGGAAGACCAGTTGACTTAATAATCGGTGGTCCGCCGTGTCAAGCGTATTCTACTGCAGGGCGTGCACGCGATCCAAATAGGATGAAAAAAGATCCTCGGAATTTTCTTTTCGAGAGTTATGTAAAAATTCTAAATCACTACAAGCCATTTTTCTTTGTATTTGAAAATGTAACTGGAATTCTTACAGCTGTAGTTGACGGTGAAAAAATTATAAATAAAGTTTTTGCTGCCCTAAGTGAAAATTACAAGGTTCGTTTTGATCCGAGCTTAAACATTTTAAATGCTTGTAATTATGGCGTTCCTCAAATTCGTCGCAGAGTAATCATTATAGGAGTCCGAAAGGATTTAAATTTTACTCCAGAGGAAATTTATTCCGCTGTCATAAAAACAAATTATGACCCGGAAATGCCAGAATCTCAAAGAAAAAAATTAAAAAAGTTTGTAACAGTAAAAGATGCAATATATGAGCTTCCTTCATTAAAAGAAGGTGAAGGTAAATCAGAGATAGATTTTAAGTCAAAGAGGAACAATGAATTTTTAAAATTAATAGTTCCTCCAAATTTTAACAAACTATTTGATCATGTATGTAGACATCATAATGAAATTGACGTTCAACGTTATACAGAAATGGCAAAAAATCATTGGACTTTTCAAGACTTACTTGAAAATCGTCCAGATTTGCGCCATACGCCACCAAGAATATTCGGAAATTCATATGTAGTGCAATGGTGGGATTTTCCTTCTAGAACAATAATTGCACATCTTTATAAGGATGGAAATCAATTTATCCATCCTGATTATAAGCAGGGACGAACTTTAACTGTAAGAGAAGCTGCTCGTTTACAGTCGTTTCCTGATGATTTTATTTTTGAAGGTTCAAGAACTGATAAATATAAACAAATTGGAAACGCTGTGCCACCTTTATTAGCTCAAGCGATTTCTAAAGGTATAAAGACAAAATTTAGAGAACTTACAGAGGTGAAAAATTGATATTCACTTCTGTTAAAAAACTTACAAAATTAGAAAAAAATTTCTTCATAGAACAAGTAGAATTATATATCAAACTTGTAAATGCTTTTTGTGAAAAAAATAACTTAATAAATGATGTTGATGAAAATACTGTAAACTTTGAAGAGTTAAAACAAATCGGAGTAATAGAAGTAAATTCTGAAATCGAGGAATTGAAAGATATTTTAAAACAAAAATATAAGCCTTTCATTCAGTCTGTTAATTTTGCGGTTTTATATAAAGATAAATTAAATGGCTTACTTGATAAACTGTATAACTCAAAAAGAAAAGAACTTCAAGAAGATTTCAAAAATAAAAATGACTTAACGCTTGTTGACTTTTTTTGTGGGGCTGGAGGATTAAGTCTTGGTTTTGTTGAAGAAGGATTTAATATAAAGCTTGCTAATGATATCCAAGATGTTTGCATAGAAACTTATAAATATAACCATCCAGAAATACCTTCTTCTAAAATTATAAAAGGAGACATAAAGAATATAATTGACAATTTAGAAAACTATATCGACACAGATATTGATATCGTTATTGGAGGACCACCATGCCAAGGGTTCAGCGAAGCAAATAGACAAAGAGTAATAGATGATCCACGAAATAAACTCTACAAATATTACATAAAGGCAGTTGAAAAGATTGTTCCAAAATTTGTTCTTATGGAAAATGTCAAAGGAATGTTAAAAGTAGCAAACCAAGTAGTTGAGGATTATGAAAAGTTAAGAATAGAGAAAAATGGAAATATATATACATATAATGTTAAATATAAAATTTTAAATAGCCAAAATTTTTCTGTTGCTCAAAGTCGTGAACGTTTAATTTATATTGCAGTACGAAATGATGTTCAGAAAGAGAAAAAAATTACCCCTCAAACTATACTTGATAATATAGAACAAAGATGTAAGCATAACAAAATTTTCAATCTTTCATCGGCATTAAAAGATATAAAACCATTAGATGCTCCAAGAGTTAAAAATATGAATGAGGTTGATTCCGAAAGCTGTGGAAAGAAAGTTGATATCAATCTATTTGAAAATAACAATAATGAATACTTAAAACTTATAAATATGGGAAGAAAAACTCCATATATCTATAACCATAAGGCAAGATATATAAACGATATAAATTATGATATTTATCGTTTATTAAATCCTGGTAACGATGCAACAGATGAAAAAATCAAAGACATTATGCCTTATAAAAATCGTTTGCATTGTTTCAAAGATAAATATTTTAAACTTTATCCAGACAGACCTTGCAGAACTATAACAGCTCATATGCGAATGGATTGCCATTCGCATATTCATCCTTACCAAATTCGTGCATTAACTCCAAGAGAAGCTGCCCGTGTACAGTCTTTTCCTGATGATTATGTGTTTCTAGGTGCATATTTAAAAACTTATATGGAAATTGGGAACGCAGTTCCTCCAATGATGGCTCGTGGAATTGCTCATATTATTAAGGAATTTTTATGAGACAAGAAAAGATAACAATATATACAAGAAAACTTAATAGAACATTGCTAAAAAAAACAGGAACGAAAAATGCTTATATTACTGATAAAAAACTACTCGCTTTTTTTGATTATTATGACATAAACGAACTTATTACGACACAGAATGAAAGTAATAGAATTATATTTCATTTGAAAAATAATCTTTATCAATCAAAATCTATATTTTCTGATAATGATTTTATAGAAATGCACATTGTTCGGGGTGTTAATACAGAAGTTCGTTTATCTGGTGCTGATTTTTCAAATATGTTAGACCGAAATGGAATAACAGAAACGGATAGCATAATTATAGAAAAAGTTAAAAAAGAAAATGAAAAACCTTGCTATTACATGAGTTTTTCAATATCGGAAAATACAATAGTTTTGCAAAATTTAAACAATATTGAAAATAAATACTGGGCTTGGGACAACACAAATAATATTGAAATGTGGAATGATGTAGCATTTTTCAATGCCTATATTTATAAAAATGAAATTATGAACAAAAAGAAACTGCGTTTTAGATATTTAGGAAACAGTTTTATAGAAATGGCAGCAAGAGAACGATCACAAGAAAAAAAAATCTTTGCAATTGAAGAATACTTTGATGGCAAATGGATTCCACTATCTGATTTTAGAAATTTTAAAACACTGGAATTAAATAGAAACGCGCAAGAATTAACTATTTATAAACGAGATAAAATTCCTTCAAAAATAACAGAATGTGAGGTGCAGGTATGAAGTATGCAATTTTATTAATTGGTGATGAAATAACTTTACCTATTCAAATATTAGGAAATAAAGAGTTCTCCATTTCAATAAATGCAGACTTTTTACTAGAAAAAAAAGATAAAGTTTTAGGAATGTTAACAAGGAATCCTCAAAAAATAATTTTGGAATTTATTGTAACAGAAGAATCCTCAAACTCAAAAATAACTCTTTCAAAAAAATTTGAAATTTCTGAAGGTATATCTATCGAAAATGAATTATTAAATACTAAGATAAATCAAGCTATTGCAGTGGGAAAAAATCTTGTAGAAATTGATGAAATCTCTTTTTGTAAATATGAAAATGAACTTTTATCACTTATCGGACTGAAGACATCTGTATCTCTCAATTACAAATCTCTTTCTGCTAATATAAAGCATCCCCACAACCGCATAATTTTCGGTGCGCCGGGCACTGGAAAAAGTTATAAATTGGAAAACCAACGTAAAGAATTTTTTGAGGAAGGGATTGCACCAACACAAGAACAGATTATTGCAAGTGAAATTCAGGATGCAGGAAATAATTATGGCTCATGTTTTGCAATCGGATTGAAATATTCTGAATTTTTTAATGGGAAGAAACCTAAGAATTTAAAATCAGAATATAATTGCTCAAATGACGCTGCATATACAATTTGTCAAGGAATGAGAGCAAAGGATTTTTATGCATCGTTGCCAGATTGTAAAACAGAAGAGCTCTCTGAGCAGAAAATCAAATATCAGCTTGAAAAACTTAAAAATGAAAAATATATGAATCAGGCAGGTTGCGCAGCAATCGGATTAAAATATTCAGATTTTCTTCAAGACAATTCAATTTCTGATATTAGCAATATGTTTGATTTAAGCCCGACCAGTTCTTTAGCGACTTGGATTTATTATGGTATGCAGGCTGCTGATTATACTTTTGATGAAACTTCTGCGCAAAAATCTCTTAAGCATTATGAGCGCGTTACTTTTCATCCTAATTATAGTTATTCCCAGTTTGTTGGCTGTTACAAGCCTAAAATGAAAACTGTTCAAACTGATGAGGGTGAAAAAGAGGAAATCACTTATTCATTTGTTCCCGGTCCTTTTTTGCGTGTGTATGTGAATGCCATAAAAAATCCGGGGGAAAATTTTCTTCTCCTGATTGAAGAGATAAATCGTGCAAATGTAGCAGCTGTTTTCGGGGATGTGTTTCAGTTGCTTGACCGCAAGGATGGACAAAGTGAATATCCAGTTGCCGCAGGAGAAGACATCAGAAAATATCTAAAAACTGAAGGGATTAACCAGTCAGAACTTTCCATTCCAAAAAATATGTTTATCTGGGCGACGATGAACAGCGCGGATCAAGGCGTTTTTCCGATGGATACAGCATTCAAGCGCAGATGGAATTTTGAATATATTGGAATTGATGAAAATGAAAGCGGCGTTTCGGCTTATGAAATCCCGATAAACAAGATAAACAAAAATAAAAAAGTAAACTGGAACAAGTTGCGCCAGGCAATCAACAAAAAACTGATTTCTTTGAACGTGAACGAAGACAAGCTTCTTGGTCCTTATTTTATCGGAAAAAAGGATTTAGAGGACGCAATGCAAAACCAGGAGGATTTTATCAAACTTTTTAAAAGCAAAGTTCTGATGTATCTTTTTGAGGACGCTGCAAAGATGAAGCGCAGTTTTTTCAACTGCGAAAAATATATTTATTCAGAAATCTGCAGTGAATTTGATGAAAAAGGAATTGAGGTTTTCAATTTTTCAGATGATGAAAAAGGCGATTTGAAAGAACTTGATATAGCTCCAGATCCGGAAAATCCTGAGCCAGCGTCAGAATAATTTTTAGGAAACGCAGCTTGAAATCCGCTTATTTCCGCGAGGGACAGCATTATTCGTTCTCAGAAATCAAAAAGAGATTTTCGCTTGACGACGAAACTTCGAAAAAGCGTATAAATCTTCTTCGGCGGTGCAACATTTTAAAAATCATCAGGAAAGAAAAATTCGGCTATTCCGATCTTTCAAGCCAGGATTTGATTATCAACGAGCTGCCGGAATATTCTTCTGATTTTTTTTATGCGTTCAGTTTTGTTGGAATCATTCTGCTGGAAAATCTTGTATTGAAGTGCTATCCAAAATACATTGACAATGCGGATGAGCAGAGTGATGCGGCGATTCTTCAAAAATTCAAGACTATAATAAAAGTAATCAAAAAATATAACGGACAGAGCCAGCAGATTTCTCTTTATAATGGTGAAGAGGAGTGTAAAACGTTCAACCGTCTTGCAATTTCGCTTTATATTCTGCAGGATTATTTTGAGGACGGATTGTACACAAATCAAAAGGAAAATATTGAGCTTAACGGCGAAGGCGAAATCTTGTGGAGCAACACAATTGATGGAACTTCAGCATTTATAAAACAAAGCGCACCGTATTATCTTGATTTTTACACGCGCAAAAACGAAGACAACGAGCTTGATTTTATCAAAAGGCTTCACGCGGCGGTAATCACGAACTGCTCAAATGAACTGAAAAACGCAGACATTCTTAATCTTTTTGACTTGGATGAAGCCATTCTTACGCAAGAGAAGATTGAAGATTTTGGCGACACTGATTTTATAAAATATCGGCTTGAAAAAGAGTTGAAAACCCAGTTTGTAACTAAAAAGCAGAATCTTCTGAAAACGCTTTACACGTATATTTCAGAAGCGGACTCAACTAAAACTTTTGAAACTTTCAGTTTTTACGGAACGAACTCATTCAATCTTGTTTGGGAGAAAGCGTGTGCGGAGCTTTTTGACAGCATCAGGGATAAAACTTTTGGCGAGCTGAAGAAAAATAATATTATAATAGAAGAAAAAATCAAAAATCCGAACTATGATTCAGAAATAAACAGTTCCGGTGAAGAATTTTTAAAAGATTCAGAGCCGTTCAAAAATCTGATTGAAAAAATAAAGTGGACATTCAATGATTTTGCCGTCCGTGCCGCAGAAACTTTGGAGCCGGATATTATTTCAATTTATGACAACAGTTTTTTTATTCTTGATGCAAAATATTACTGCATAAAAGCTGAAAAAAACAAGATTCAAAGCCAGCCGGGAATTCAAGATGTTGTAAAGCAGTTTGCATATCACAGGGCGTTTTTGAAATTTACGAAAAAGTTTAATTTTTCAAACATTGTAAACGCTTTTCTTGTTCCCAAAAAAACATCAAGCGAATTACGTGAAAATTTCAGAATTGCAGGAAAAGCGGAACTTCCTTTAATGCAAGATTATGCGCTAAAGCCGCTTTCACCAATTCAGATTGTGGAGCTAGAGCCGGAATTCGTTTATAGCCATTATTTGAATTCAAAGAAAATAACAGAAAAACTTTCAGAACTTTTAGAAAAGAAAAATGATGCAGATTATTCAAACAAAGGCGAAGATTTTCTAAAAGTCGCAGAAACGGAGAAAACTGTTTTTTCCGGTAAAAGCGAAAACAACTCAAGCCAGAATATAAAAACATACGATATCCGGCATTAGCGGAGCAAAACTAACGCGTTAGCGCTGGGAGCACCGAAGTTCCGTCAGTTTACTAATTTGCAGAGATGACTTATAATAAAGGAATGGAGAAAGAAAAACTTTTGATTGCAACTGAAATTCTCAAAGCTGCAGGATGCACTGATATTTATCTTTTTGGTTCTCAAGTGACTGGCAAAGTTCACGAGAATTCTGATGTTGATTTTGGCGTGAAAGGACTTCCAGTGAGGAGTTTTTTTGGAATCCATTACGATTTAGAATCTGTATTGAAAATGAAAGTTGATTTGGTTGATTTTGACTGCCAAAAGGATCTTTTTTCTCTTTTAAAAAAGCATGGAGAGTTAAAAAAAATTGGATGATTCCTGCAAAGAAAAAATTCTTTTTGAAATAGGTAAAATTGATAATCTTGTAGAAAAATTTTCTGTGCTGCTTGAAAAGTCAAAATTAACTGTTCCAGATTTCATAGAAGTAAATGCTGTCGGCTCTATTCTTCATTCATTTTATAATGGTGTGTAGAAGAACAAAAGAATGCATACTGAATTATATTAAACTGGATAAATAGTTTTTGCTAAAAATGAGTTCCCTAGAAAAAATATTTCGACAGCCACAAACAACTCTTTCTTCCTGCTGTGTTTATTTTGGAGAAAATAAAGAACTCGCTGCGTCCGGACACAATAATGATTCAAAACCGCGGAAAGCCTGGACAGAAAATCTTTGTGCTTGATTCAAAATATTACCGCTACGGAACTACAAAAATCAAAAATCATCTTCCTTCAAGCGAAAGCATTGTAAAGCAGCTTGCGTACGCAAAATATATTGAAAACAAAAACAGCAATATTCCAGCTGATGTAAAAGCTCAAATAAATGAAGATTCAATTTTCAACGTATTCATTATGCCTGCGGATTTGCCAGACGAAAACTGCAAGATGAGGAATGTTGGTTTTGCAAGCGCGGATTTTGTTTTTTCAGAAACTGAGGAAGAATCCCAAAAAAGTTGGCACAAAATTCACGGAATTTTGTTAGACACAAAATTTCTTATGCAGAACCACGCAAAAAATGAAAAACTTGCGGCAGAACTTGCGGAAGTTATTGAAAAAGAGTGAGCGGGCAAATGAACAGATTTTTCTATACTTTTGTATTCATGTATGATATATTGAATGAACTGACCCCAAATTTTAGGACAGTTTAAGCGGACATCTCGCCTGGAGTT
>SAMEA104315437__coassemble_248_pt1 | contig 39100 bp, 56 predicted proteins | sample SAMEA104315437__metabat2_low_PE_023 | metagenome-assembled genome bin SAMEA104315437 (sample SAMEA104315437) | gut metagenome | biome: Monkey gut; feature: monkey-associated habitat; material: faeces | place: China | collected 2013 | reverse complement strand
GAAGATCAACGGTTTTCAAGACCGCCCCAGTACGACCGCTTTGGTATCGCTCCAATAAGTTGTTACAATTTACAATTTTTTTTATTTTATGTCAAGTAATATAAATTATTTTTTTGAAAAATTATTTTAAAGATTTTGAAAAAGATTCTGAAAAAATAAAATCCATCTTTATGTCATGAGATTCGGTGGGAATTTCTTCTAGAATTTGGCAATCAAAACAAACACCGGCAAAAATAACTTTTTTTATATCTAAAATCGAAAGAAAATTATCATAATACGATTTTCCTCTTCCAAGCCGTTCTCCTTTTTTTGAAAACGCTCTTCCTGGAATTAAAATCAAAACTGAATCATCATAATTTTTTGTTTCGAATTTTTTATTTTTTGAATTTGGTTCTTGAATGCCAAAACTTCCTTTTTGAGTTAGCTCATCTGATAAAAATTGATAAAAATCCATCTTGCAAGTTTGAAAAATCACTTTTGGAATATAAACCGATTTTTTATTTTGGATTGCATTTTTTATAACGGTGGAAAGATTTACTTCATCATCTAAAGACATGTAAGCAAGAATGATGTTTGATTTTTTGTAAATTTCGCTGGAAATTATATTTTGGCAAATTTTTTCGGACAAATTCGGAAAATCATCTTTTTTTTCCTGAAGAAGAGATTTCATTTTTTTTCGTAGAGAATTTTTATCAATCATTTATCAAAAAAAAATTATCCTAAAGCGACATCTAAAACCATCATTAAAGAAAAACCAATCATAAATAAAATTGTTCCAATATTTGAATGTTCGCCTTCTGACATTTCGGGAATTAATTCTTCAATAACAACAAAAATCATTGCACCTGCTGCAAAACTTAACAGATAAGGTAAAATTGGAATTATGATATTTGAAAGGAGAACGGTTATAAATCCTGCAATTGGTTCTACAATGCCAGATAAAATTCCCATCAGACACGCTTTTGATTTTGACATTCCAGAACTGTGCAAAGGCATAGAAATGATTGCCCCTTCTGGAAAATTTTGAATGGCAATTCCGAGTGCTAAAGCAAGTGCAGTTGCGGCAGTGATATGAGTTTCTGCGTGTAACATTCCTGCGTAAACAACGCCGACAGCCATTCCTTCTGGAATATTGTGAATTGTAACAGCTAAAACCATCATTGTTGTGTCTTTTAAATGTGATTTTGGACCATCTTTTACTTTGTTCATGTGCATGTGAGGAGTAATTGCATCAAGTAAAAGTAAAAATAACATTCCAAGACAAAATCCTACAACGGCAGGAATGAAACTTAATTTTCCCATTCCTAAAGATTCAGATTGGTCTAGGCAAGGAATTAAAAGACTCCAAACAGATGCTGCAACCATTACACCAGCTGCAAAACCTGTTAAAGCACGTTGAATTTTTACGTTAAGATTCTTTTTCATAAACAGAACGCATGCAGAACCTAAAGACGTTCCCAAAAATGGAATTAATAAACCTTTTGCGATTGTTTCTATCATATTTTAATAATAATGCATTTTTAATAAAAAAAACATTATTTATATTTAAAAGAAAGATTTCCTCTTGAAAGTCTTCGGCTGGTGCTTTCTGTGCTTTTTGATGTCAGGTGAATCAAGTATATATTGCCTTTAGAAGATTTTGTGTAGAAAATTTTATTAAGGATATTTATTTTAGAGGCGGGATTTTTTCAAAATGTTCACCGCTAACAGCTTTCCGAATATAAGGTTTCAGGTGCAATATCAATTTTTCCATCAAGCCAGGAAACAAAACCATGTGTTACTTTTGCAGTTTTTCGGTTTTGTTCATCTTTTAAAGGAGCAAAAACAGAGCCTTTATTAAGCAATGAAGTTACATCAAAAAGACGTGTCTCACCAGTAGAAAAATCTACAAGAAGAATTCCATCATCAAGGATTTTTATAGAAGAAACTTCAATTTCAGGAACTAATTCACCTGCGTAGCAAATTCCATCTTTTATATACATATTGAGTCCTCCTGATTGTATTATAACATATTTTCTCAGCTAAAACATTAAATAAAGAATTTTCTATTATACAAATATACAAAACAAAATTTTGCATCATTTTAAAGATGATTTGAGCATCGAGGTTTGGTGTTTTTTCCGCAATGTTTCAAAATATTGTGAACCGAAAGAAAAACGTTTCTAATTCCGTGCAAATTCAACTTTTAGCGTGCGGCCCATTCCTGCGGCAAGGCGTTTTAATGTTTTTAGGGAAGGATTTGCATTTCCACGCTCAAGCTTGCTGATGTCCGCCTGGTTGATTCCGGTTTTTTCGGAAAGTTCCTTTTGCGTAAGACCTGTTTCCCGCCGTGCGTCAATCATCGCCTGAATAATCGCAAACTCAGGCTCAAGCGCATCATATTCAGCCTTGAATTCAGGATTTTTAAGTTCTTCAGCAAGAAAATCATTGAATTTTGTCATTTTTTTTCTCCTCGGGATTTGTATTCAGCGCGATATTTTTTTGCCAAGTCCAGTTCTTTCTTTGGAGTTTTCTGGGTTTTCTTGACAAATCCATTTGTAAGAATGATTTTTTTACCTACAAAGAAAAAATATAAAACTCTAGTTATATTAGTTCCTTGTTTTGCCCGTATTTCAAAAATACCATCATCAAGATGCTCTGAATATGGAAGCCGCAACTCTGGACCTACTTGCTGCAGTAGGGCAATCGATTTTTCAAGTTTTGCCCGCATTTTTACATCAAGTGATTTGATAAAATCCAAAGCTGGCTCAGTACCGTTTGGAAGATCGTAAAAAATAGCTTCGTACATATCCATGCTTTAAATATATGATAAATCCCATATTTGTCAAGAAGTTTTTGGGTGTGCATGGAAAAGAATTCTCTATTAGGGGAAAATTTCTCATCATTTTATAAAGTGATTTTATCCCGCCCCATTTTCCGCTCTCTCCGAAATTCCATTCTTATTTCTCCAGATTATTGTAGAAAGAAACTGCGCCGCTGATGTCTTTGAAATTTCAAAGTGGGGCGAAGAAAATTTGCAGTAATTTCAGCCGTTTTCAGTTTTTCAGGCGATTCAATTCAGAACGAAAAAATCCGCGTCCGTACAGGCGCTGGCAATCCGCACAAACGTTTCAATGTAATAATTGTAAATACATCAAACTTCTGTTATTCTTTGAACATTGAGGTAAAAAATGCAGATTTCTAGCAGATTCACAATGGCAATCCATATGTTTGCCTGCATAGACACTTTTTCCGGCCAGAAGATGACGAGCGACTTTATGGCGGGAAGCATCGGAACAAATCCGGTTATAATCCGTAAACTTCTGCAGCAGCTGAAGGCGGCGGGACTTGTTGAAGTTTCAAGAGGAACCGGCGGCGTTACGGTGACACGTCCGCTTAAAAAAATCACTTTTCTTGACATCTACAGGGCGGTTGAATGTAATCCGGACGAAACGCTTTTTCACTTCCACGAAAATCCGAACCCAAAATGCCCGGTTGGCCGCAACATCCACAACGCGCTCGACTCAAAGCTTTCCCAGGTTCAGGCCGCCATGGAACAAAAACTTTCAGAAATAACCCTCGCCGACGTAAAAAATGACGTTGTCGCCTGCATTGAAAAAGAATAGAAATAGAAAATTTAAAAGAGGTATATAATAGAATATGGCTATACATAATAAATCACATCACAATCATGCTCTTATGTCTTTGAACAAAATGCGTAAAGATAAGGCTCTAAAATATAAAACAGCATCAGATTTTAGTGTTCCTGAAAAACCGATGGTTTGTTTAAGAATAGAAGATTGCTGTGATTTTTTAAAATCGCTTCCTGATGAGTCGGTTCAATTGATTTGTATTGATCCTCCGTATAATCTTGCTCTTGCTGGGTGGGATATTTATGATGATTATATTGAATGGGCAGCAAAGTGGCTTGATGAAGCGTATCGTGTACTTTCAAAAACTGGAAGTATGGTTGTTTTTGGTGGAATTCAATTTAGAGATGTAAAATCTGGAGATTTAATAGATATTATTCATTATGTTCGGAATAATACGCAGTTTAAATTGATAAATACAATTATATGGCGATATAAAAACGGTATGTCTGCTCATAGATATTTTGCTAATAGACATGAAGAAGCTATTTGGCTGACAAAATCTAATGATTACTATTTCGATTTAGATTCTGTTAGAGAACCATATTCTGAAAAAGATCTTGAAGCTGCTTTGAAAGATAAAAGGCTGAATCCTGAAAATACGATGAAAGGCAAGAATCCAACTAATGTATGGGAAATAAACAGATTAAATGGTAATAGTAAAGAACGTGTTGGACATCCGACACAAAAGCCAGTTGAAATTATTGATCGTTTTGTAAAAGCTCTATCTTATCCAGGCTCTGTTGTTCTTGATTTTTTTGCAGGAAGTGGAACTGTTGGACGAGTTTGTATAACAGAAGGGAGACATTGTTTATTATGTGATAGTGATAAAACTACTATTGATTATTTTAACAGACATCTTGATTTGATGCGTAATTTGGGGCAAAGCACAAATTATACAAAAATTCTAAATATAGATGATTTTTTTAATGCATTATAAGGAGAATTGATATTATGAAAAAAGGGCAGTCTAATAGATTGACGGAACAACAAAAAGAGGGACAAGGACCTATTACAATTTTTCATAAAGATGCTCAAATACATGATAAAGAAGTTGGAAATACTTCTCTTTTTGTTGTAAAGCAGCTTGAATATGAATTTCCTATGCTAACTTTTCGATACAGGAAAGACTTATCAAAAAAAGAGATAAATGAAGCTTTGCAAAAAATTGATACATATCTTGGTCAAACGCTTTTTGTTGAAAGTGCAAGTATTCGTCCGGACGGTGGACTTATTGAAGTGCAAGATGATAATGGAAATTGGCGAGTTGTTTTAGTATCAGAGGCTAAACATCAAGGAAAAGATATTGAGAATATAAAAGCTGGAAAACTTGTTGGAAAGAAGAATAATCAAGATCTCATGGCTGCTGGAAATGCAATTGAAAGAGCCTATAAAAATGTAAATGAAATTGCAAATTTTATGCTTTCAGAACGATATTTTCCATATATTCTATTTTTAGAAGGTTCTAATTTCTTAACACAAAATGTAACTGTTAATAGACCTGATGGTAGAGAAGTGACTTTGGTATATAATGATGGCACATTAAATAGACTAGATAGATTGACGGCAGCAAACTTTGGAATGCCAATAAATACTAATCTTTGTGAAAACAGATTTGTAAAATGTAAAGGCATCAATATTATGTTGCAGGCTGCTTCTATCTATACGAAAGGTGAAGGTGGGCATTGGAATGATAAAGATATGATTATGATTATGCTTGAAATTGCAAGGACTTCATTGAAAATGTTGGGTAGTGATCTTTTTAATCAGTTAAGTAAACGGTAAGATTCTGTATTTATATGGAAAGAACTGGATGATAAATTTGAAAAAATGTTAAAACTTTTAATTATAGAATCAGTTTTATAAATCAGGAATTATAGAGATGAAAATATTGAAAAATAAAAATATAGCAGCAGTTTTATGTGCGTTGCTTGCCGCCTTGTTTTTTGCGGTAAATACGCCTTTTTCAAAAGTATTGCTTCAAAATGTGCCGGCAACATTTATGGCGGCTTTTTTGTATCTAGGCGCGGGACTTGGCATTGGACTTATGTATCTGTTCCACATAAAAAAAGAGCCTGCGGTCGAGAGGCTTTCGCGAAAGGATTTGCCATATACAATCAGCATGATTGCGCTTGATATACTAGCTCCGATTTTTCTTATGGTTGGCATCAGCATTGGCTCGGCGGCTAACGCTTCATTGCTCGGCAATTTTGAAATTGTCGCGACTACTCTTATTGCGCTTTTTATATTCAAGGAATCTGTATCAAAACAACTTTGGACGGCTATTGCACTGATAACGCTTTCAAGCATAATTCTTTCATTTGATGGAAACGGAAGCTTGCAGTTTTCCCGCGGTTCTTTGTTTGTTATTTTGGCTACCATGTGCTGGGGACTTGAAAATAACTGTGCAAGGCAGATTTCAAACAAAAGCGCTTATGAAATTGTGCTTCTGAAAGGATTTTTTTCCGGCGGAGGAGCTTTTTTGATTGCAATGATTGCCGGAGAAAAACTTCCGGCCATGCGATACATTCTCTTGACGATGTTGCTGGGATTTATTGCTTACGGATTAAGCATTTTCCTTTACACAAAGGCTCAGAAATATTTAGGCGCGGCAAAGACAAGCGCATATTATGCCGTTGGTCCATTTATCGGGGCGTTTCTTTCGTTTGCAGTTGGCGGCGAAACTCTTTCTGTGGCATATTTTGCGGCTTTTATTATCATGCTGGCAGGAAGCGCATTTGTTGTTTACGACACAATGACAAAACATCATATCCATAGCCACAGACATATAATCTGCCATACGCACAACGGAACAACTCACACTCATATTATCACGCATGAGCACATTCACAGCCATTTTGCAGATTCAGAAAAACACCAGCATAAGCACAAAAATTTTATAAACAGCAAGGAGCATTTGCTTGCACACAGAAATACACTTTAAAAGACGGCTTTTATGAATGAAAAAAATATATAGAATCAGTTTTACAAATCAGGATGATATATGGAATTTATAAATGCAGAAGAAATAATTTCGCTGTCTAATCCAGGTGTTGTTTCACGGCAGCTTCTTAATCCGGACAATTCCTCAAGCAAACGTGTAACAATTACAGAAGTTCATCTTGAGCCAGGAGCGGTTCAGCCAAGACATAGTCATGCCGCTTCTGAGCAAATATGGTATGCAACGAAAGGTTCTGGAAAACTTCTGCTTGCTGATGACAAGGAAATGGATTTTAAAGCTGGAGATGTTGTAAGATTTGCTGATAAAGATATTCACGGTCTGCTGAATAATGGAGATACTGAATTTATTTACATATCCGTAACCGCGCCGCCTATTCACTTTGGCTATGCCTACAATGATAAATGATTTCATAAAATGAAACTGGTGAATCAAAATTTATCAGGAAACTAACTAAACGAAATTATTTGGGAGAAATAACAGATGTGTATTATTTGTGACAGAATACAAATGATAAAAAATAAAACAAATCCGTATTTTGTGAAAGAATTGGATACAGGTTATGTTGTACTGGGAGATAATCAACATTTTAAAGGATATACATTATTTCTGTTGAAAGAGCATATAGTTGAATTATTTGAACTGGAAGAAACCTTGAAAGCAAAATATCTTAAAGAAATGACGATAGTAGCTGAAGCAGTTTCAAAGGCTTTTGGCGCAGATAAAATGAATTATGAATGTTTAGGAAATGGAGATGCGCATCTGCACTGGCATCTTTTTCCTAGAATAAATGGTGATATTGAAAATTATGGAAATAATGGAAAAGGTCCCGTCTGGTGGTATCCAAGAGAGAAGATGTATGCCGATAGCAATAGACCAAGTAGCGAAGAACTTGAAGGTATGAAGAAATGTTTGTTGAAAGAACTGGAAGCATTGTTGAACCGCTAACTTTAAATCTACAGGATACACAATGGCCGTTTGAATATGTTGATCACAATAGAAATATTGCCCGGGCGGTTGTTTATGACGAAAGCGGACAATTTTATTTTGTGCGGGCAGAGCGCGATGATATTTTTGGAAAAGCAACATTAATCGAAACTTCCGGCGGCGGCGTTGAGAATGGCGAAGATTTGATTTCTGCCATAAAGCGGGAACTAAAAGAAGAATTAGGCGTGCAGGTAGAAGTGATTTGCAAAATCGGAGTTGTAAGCGACTATTATAATCTGATTCACAGGCATAATATCAACAATTATTTTTTGTGCAAAGTCAAATCTTTTGGAGAAAAGAATTTAACGCAGGATGAAATAGAAAACTTTCATTTATCAACATTGAAATTGTCATATAAAGAAGCCGTTCAAGAGTATGAAAACAGAGCGAATACAAAACTAGGAAAACTCATAGCAAACAGAGAACTGCCAGTCCTGCATCGTGCAAAAGAAATAATTGATGAAAGTTGCAAAAATCTTTCGTAAAATAGATGCGAAATAATTAACAAACCATATTTTTTGGAGGATATTATGGCTTTCGACTTTAAGAAAGAGTATAAAGAATTTTATATGCCTAAGAATAAACCGGAGATTGTAAATGTGGCTAAGGCAAATTATATTGCGGTCAGAGGCAAGGGCAATCCGAACGAAGAAGGCGGGGCGTATCAGCAGGCAATTAGTGTGTTGTACGCGGTTGCATACACTTTGAAAATGAGTTACAAGACCGATTATAAAATTGAAGGATTTTTCGAGTATGTTGTTCCGCCGCTCGAAGGCTTTTGGTGGCAAGATGATGTCGTGGGTGTAGATTATACAAATAAATCTGCTTTCAATTGGATTTCTGTCATTCGATTGCCTGATTTCATTTCTAAAGCCGATTTTGACTGGGCGGTAGAAACAGCAACCAAAAAGAAGAAACTTGATTGTTCATCAGCAGAGTATCTTACGATTGATGAAGGATTATGCGTTCAAATTATGCATCTGGGTTCTTTTGATGACGAGCCAGCAACCGTTGCACTCATGGATGATTATTTAGAGCAAAACGGATATGTTAATGATCTTAACAACGAGCGATTGCATCACGAAATTTATATGTCTGATGCAAGAAAGGTTGCCCCAGAGAAATGGAAAACTGTAATCAGGCATCCGATTAAGAAAGCATAAAATCGGAATTTTGTGGAGGACAAAAACATGAAAATTCATATCATTGGAGCACCCGGAAGCGGAAAATCTTTTCTTGCTGATAATCTTTCAAAACAATTTGATATACCCCATTATGATTTGAACGATTTACAATGGGATAATGCCGCAAATGATTATGGAACAAAAAGAAATCCGCAGGAAAGGGATGCTCTCCTAAATCAAATTTTGCAAAAAGATGATTGGATTATTGAAGGAGTTTATTTTACATGGTGTAAACAATGCTTTGAAGATGCTGATAAAATTTATGTACTTGATGTTCCTCAATATAAATGTATATACCGAATTGTTCGTAGATTCATTAGAAGAAAGCTAGGCATTGAAAAAGGTAAAAAAGAAAGTTTGAAGTCTTTAATTGATTTACTCAAATGGGCAGATAAATTTCAAAAAGTGAATTTACCTAAAATAAGGATTTCTTTGGAATCCTATTCCAGTAAGGTGATTGAATAATACAATTCCGGTTTACAGAGTAGGAAATTTTAACTTGAGGAGAATAAATGCAACTCCGAGAATATATGCCATCAGACTGTGAGCAGTTAGCAAGATTATTTGTTCATAAAAATCATCAGCATAAAGGTATTGCATCTGCGATTTGTGATAACTTGGAAAGTTCTGTTACTGGAAAAAAGATAATAACTCACTCTTCGATTACAGCAAAGCCTTTTTTTGAAAAACGAGGATATAGAGTTATCCGGGAACAAACAGTTATTAGAAAGGGAATATCACTAACAAATTTTATTATGGAGAAATAGACAGATTCCTGCTTTTGAAACTGAGTAATCGGAGTTTACGGAGGTAAATGCAAATGGCAATCGAGTATCGAAAATTATGTGAAAAGGATCTGGATATATTCATTGAAATGAGAATAAACCAGTTGAGAGAAGAGGGGGCTAAGGAGGATATAGATTTAAAACCTGCTTTACAGGATTATTATATACACCATATGAAGGATGGTACATTTGTTTCGTGGATAGCAGTAGATGATGAAAAAATCATTGGTACAAGCGGAATGTCCTTTGTAGAAAAACCACCTTATTTTGGATGTCCAAGTGGTAAGATGGGGCTTTTATCCAGCATGTTTACCAATCCCGATTACAGACGGCTGGGAATTGCGAAAGAGCTCCTGCACAGAGTTGTTGAAGAAGCCAGAAATTATGGATGTGGTACGATTCAGATTACAGCATCTGATATGGGGGTGAAATTATATACAGCATATGGATTTGTTCATAACGGTAATTTTATGCAATACAAACTTTAAGAGAATTTTGAGTTTGACAATGACTATATATTTATATATGGAGACCAGCCATGGAACGGTTATTTGAAATAGATTTGCATGATTATGACTTGAAGGATAATGTTTTTTGCAGACCATCAGCGAGAGGGATAATTTTTGATGATTGTGGAAGAATAGCTCTTGTTTATAGCCAAAAAGAGAAATATTACAAATTTCCTGGCGGTGGAATTCATGAGGAAGAAGATAAAAAAGAAGCACTTATCCGTGAAGTCAGGGAAGAAACAGGATTGGTTGTTATTCCTGAATCGATAGAAGAATTTGGAAGTGTTTTGCGCCGTCAAAAAAGCAATACTGCTCCAAACACTATTTTTGAACAGGAAAATTTTTATTATTTATGCAAGACGGAGAAAGTGCTTACAAAACAAAATCTGGATGATTATGAAGCAGAGGCTGGATTTGTTCTTAGATTTGTACATTTGGACGAGGCAATTGATACTAATTCGAAGTATAGTACGGAAGATTATTTTAATGAAATTATGATAAAAAGAGATACTAAATTATTACAATTAATCAAGAAAAGACGAGGCACAGGTGACAACATTTTATCTTGTTAGCCATGGATAAATGGATATATCCATGGCGGAAAACAAATTTTATAAAGGATTTATAGATATCGAGCATCCTAAAAATGGGCAGATTCAAGAATTTATCTATAAGTAAAGAACCTGGCAACTTTCAGTTTGTCTATTTACAAAATTCCATTTTCTAAAACCGTAACTAAATAAAAAAGCAACTACTTTTGCGGTTACAAATCGCAAAACTGTTGAAAATATGGCGAAATTGCGATATTCTATTCTTCGATAAGGTGGTTGTCGTGATTTATAGACCAATATATGTTGATAAAATTATGGCGTATACGGACACTCCGTTTGTCAAGATTCTGACAGGAGTTCGCCGTTGCGGAAAATCTACCATATTGAAAATGATAATGGAAAAGCTTAAAACAGAGCGGAATGTCCCCGAAGAGCGGATTGTAAGCTGCCGTTTTGATTCCATGGAATATGAAGATATGACTGCAAAGCAGATGTACGCCATGTTAAAGGAACAGATTTCCGCCGCTGCCAAAACTTACATTTTTCTTGATGAGGTTCAGGAAATCAATGGCTGGGAAAGGGTTGTCAATTCGCTTGCATCGGATTTTAATGTTGATTTTTACGTAACAGGTTCTAATTCTCGGATGATGTCATCTGAAATCTCGACGTATCTTACCGGAAGATATATCGCTTTTCAGATATTTACGTTGTCGTTTGGAGAATATCTGAACTTCAAGGAAAAGTATGCTGCCGTTAAAGAGCCAAAAGCTGAGCTTGCTGATTACGTTCGTCTGGGTGGATTTCCTGCAACTCATTTACAGGCATATTCTCAGGATGAAGTTTACACAATTGTCCGGGACACTTATAATTCCACAATTTTTTCGGATATAGTTAAACGAAATCAGGTAAGAAAAATCGATCAGCTGGAGCGCGTTGTAAAATACACATTCAATAATGTTGGAAACACTTTTTCAGCCAAGACAATTTCAGATTATCTAAAATCGGAACACCGGTCGCTTGATAATGAAACAGTTTACAGCTATTTAGAAAAACTGGAGAAGGCATATCTGATTCATCGATGCTCGCGGTATGATTTGCAGGGAAAAGAAATTCTAAAAACCCAGGAAAAATTTTATCTTGCAGATGTCGCGCTTCGTTACAGTGTCCTTGGCTATCAGGCAGAGAGTGTGGCTTCCAGCCTTGAAAATATTGTATATTTGGAGCTTTGCCGCAGGGGATATACCGTAAATATTGGAAAAATCGGCGATGGCGAGATTGATTTTGTGGCTGTCCGTCAAAATGAAAAAATCTATGTGCAGGTTACGCAGAAAATTAATTCTGAAAAAACAGAAAAACGAGAATACGACCGGCTTCTTGCAATACATGACAATTATCCAAAGTATGTGCTTACAACAGACGAATTTGCAGGTGGAAATTATGAAGGAATCAAGACAATGCATATCGCGGATTTTCTGTTAAGCTCTGAATATTAAAAAAGGTAAGATAAAAACCGAAAATGCCGCGGCTTTTTTTATGTGAGGTGCAGAATGTCAAAACAAAATATTTATGATAATGATTCGTTTTATGAAAATTTCGAGAAAATACGCAGCGACAAAATCAACTTTAACGATGTTATTGAAACGCCAATAATATTAAAAATGATGCCTGAACTGTATGGAAAAAAAGTTTTAGATATCGGATGCGGAATGGGACAGCATGCGCTTCAATATTCAAAGATGGGAGCGTCGTCTGTACTTGGAATTGATATATCGGAAAAAATGTTAGCGTATGCAAGAAAGAATAATTGCGTATCAAATATTGAATACAAAAGAATGGCTTTTGAAGAATTGGATGATTTAGAGCAAAAGTTTGATGTCATCACAAGTTCATTGGCTTTTGATTATGTAGAAAATTTCGGCAGGCTTATGAAGCAGATTTATAATCACCTGAATGAAAACGGCAAATGCGTTTTTTCAATGTCTCACCCGATAAGCACAGCGTACGATGGAACTTTTGACAGATATACAAGAACTGAAAGCGGAGAAAGATTGTATGCCAATCTACGAAATTACGGAATCGAAGGCAAGCGGACTATTCATTGGATAGTAGACGAATATGAACTTTATCACAGGACAGTTTCAACATTAATAAATGACATTGTTTCAGCTGGATTTATTATTGAAGAATGTCAGGAATCAAAAGTGTCGGAAGCAATCAGGGAAAAGCACCCGGATGTTTTTGGCGGAGTTGTCCATCAGCCGGACTTTATTTTCTTCAGGTGTGGGAAAAGTTGTGTTTACAGAATAATACTTTGATTCTAAAATAATTATGTAAATTCAACTTTGTCTAACTTTTGTGAAAATAATATTGCTAACTACATTTGAGAGGAGTCAGAATATGGCATTGATGACAGTATATCACGGTGGTTATCAGGCAGTTGAAAAACCGGAGATACGAGCTGATAAGAATACAAAAGATTTTGGCACAGGATTTTATTGCACAATTATAAAAGAACAGGCTCAAAGATGGGCCAGACGATATAATACAAAAATTGTGTCGATATATGATGTGAGAATTACGTCAGGATTAAAAGTATTAGAATTCAAGGAAATGACAGAAGAATGGCTTGATTTTATTGTTGCGTGTAGAAGCGGGAAGTCCCATGATTACGATATTGTGATTGGTGCTATGGCAGATGACCAAATCTATACCTATGTATCAGATTATATAGACGGAACTATTACAAGAGAGCAGTTCTGGATTTTAGCAAAATTCAAATATCCAACACATCAGATTGTATTCTGCACAGATAAAGCGTTAAGATGTCTGACTTATCGAGGATTTGAGGAGGTGCATTAGTGGTTGGAGAAGGAAGAGAATCGCAAAAAGACAATGACCTTTTCTTCACTTGTAGTTTGAGTGAATATATCGCTCGTAAAACAAAAAATATTCGTGCAGAAGTAGTCAATAAACTTGGAAAAGTCAGAATAAGCAAAATTTATGACCTTGCGGATGTGTACCACTGCGAAAATATCGACAAGATAAGTGACGAGTTTATTGAAGACGCGGATATTGTTCCCGGAAAATTCGATAATGTTGCGGATTGTGGATATTCAGTGCCTTCTTATTGGGATATAGGCAAGGTATACAAGCGTCTGATAAAAATGGTCGCAGCTGATGAAAAAATTGAAATCATTGATGCGCTGATAGAAGTTTACAATTCCTTTATCAGCCCCAAGATTGACGACTACAATAGCAGCGTTTATTACGAAAATCCAAACTATATATTTGAATGTTACAAAGAAAAAAAGATGCTATAAATTTTATATTATTCCGCTGATGAACAAAGTTTGCGTCGGACAATGTGAGAAATTATGACAAATAAAGAAATCTTTGAAATTGCAATGCAACAATCCGCAAAAGACCTTAACGCTAAGGCTTCTGATTTTCTTGTGGACACAAATGTGTTTGTAAAGTCTGAGCTTGGTCCTGCGGCAAGAAAATATTATAAAGAGCCGATTGCCTGCAATTTAGTTTCGTATGGAAACAATATCGTTGCGTCTGTAAAAGATGAATACAGAGAAATTGTTGAAACATATTTGAATAAATTCGAATTCTATCATTGTTTTGAAACTCCTAATTTGCATTGGCTGGATGAACGAATGAAAGAAAAAGGATTTCGTGTCTGTTTGTTTTATGGCTGAATATTTTTTGCCGGATGTTAATGTTTTAAAAAGGAAAAAATGCAGCTATCAGCTTAAGATATTGGAACAAAAGGATTTTGCGGATTTGTATCTTCCATCTTGGGAAAACGCATTGTGCAAAGACAGAAAGCAGCTTGATGTTCTTGGAATCGGCGCTTATGATAACGAGAAACTAGTCGGACTTGCAGCCTGTTCCGCAGATTGTGATGATATGTGGCAAATCGGAGTTGATGTTTTACCTGAATATCGCAGGCAGGGAATCGCTTCTTCATTAACAAGTAATCTGGCAATAGAAATTCTTGAGCGAGGCAAGGTTCCGTTTTATTGTTGCGCCTGGTCCAATCTTAAATCTGCAAAAAACGCACTGTGCAGCGGATTTGTTCCGGCTTGGGTAGAGATGACAGTAAAATCCGCAAGCTTAGTTGATGATATGAACAAATAGAAATTTCTGAATTGATGAAAAATTCATAGCTTTTATGGGAGAAAAGATTATGCTTATTGAAACACAGCGTCTGATTTTAAGAGAAATGACGGAAAATGATTTTGACGCACTGTACAAAGTGTTGTCGGATTCGGATATCATGCAACATTATCCATATACGTTTGACGAAAACAGGGTAAGGAACTGGATCGCACGAAATATCGAAAGATATCGGATATTCGGGTTCGGACTGTGGGCGGTGTGCCTGAAGGAAACCGGCGAGATGATCGGCGATTGCGGTCTGACAATGCAGACAATTCACGGACAGATAAAACCAGAAATCGGGTATCATATCCGGGGCGATCAGCAGCGAAATGGATTTGCAAAAGAAGCGGCGATTGCAGTCAGAGATTGGACGTTCAGGAATACGCCGTTCAACATCATCTATTCCTATATGTTTCATTCAAACGAGCCGTCCTGCAGAACGGCAATCTCTTACGGATGCCGACAGGTTGATGAGTTTCGCGACGAATTGAATAGAATGACAAAGGTATTCGCCATTACAAGAGAAGAATGGGAGAACCGATAGCTTTGCTCGTCAAGCACAACAATATCTCCGTCGGAACGAGAACTTTTAATCCGGACACACGCAGTGCGGAGCTTGTTCCGGAATTGCACATTCTATTTGGATGATGGAATACTGACTCAGCAAGGTCTGCACCGTCGCTCGACTTGATGAAGTTATGCAGGAACTTCAAACTGAAAAATCGGGATTTGTGGAGAAAATATATGAAAGTAAATTTCTATGAAACAGCAGATGAAAAACTCTTAAAGTTTGCCGTTATTATATCACAGCATAATGGCAAATGGGTATTTTGCAAACACAAAGAGCGAAATACATACGAACTGCCCGGCGGTCATAGGGAGCAAAATGAATCTATATTGGAGACTGCAAAACGAGAACTTTACGAGGAAACCGGCGCACTGCAATTTGATATAACTCCAATTTGTGTATATTCTGTAATCGGAAAAAATCGAGTAAATCAAACAGGTGAAGAAACTTTTTTTGCAAATATTAAAACCTTTGAAAATGAATTGAATAGTGAGATGGAAAGCGTTTCTTTTTTTGATATTCTTCCTACTGAATGGACTTATCCCCTTATTCAGCCTATGTTAATCACAGAATATCTGCGACGGAAAAATAAATAAATTCCCATTTTCCGCGCACTTTAGCGTGCGAAAAAAGCACAAGTACACGGTATAATGGATTAAAGGACGGGTGATCCGCATGATAAATCGATATTTGGAGGTATCTTATGAATATTTATGAATCATGTCCTGTATTAGAAAATGAAAAGTTTATACTTAGATTATTTCAAAATGAAGATTGCAATGATTTATTAAAAGTATATAGCGATAAGAACGCGTTGCCATTCTTTAACAGTGATAATTGTGATGGAGATAATTTCTATTATGCGTCAAAAGAAAAAATGGAAGCAGCGATGGACTTTTGGCGGATGTCATATGAAAAAGGTTGGTTTGTTAGACTTTCGATTGTTGACAAGACAGTATCAACTGTAATTGGAACGGTTGAATTATGCTTGAGAGTGTCCGATGATGAATTTAATAACATGGGTATTTTGAGAGTAGATGTGAGAAGTGATTATGAACAGGAAAATGAATTGTATGATATTTTTTCACTTATCACACCAGAATTTGAGAAAATGTTAGGATATAAAGGTGTAATTACTAAGGCTCCAATATATGCGATAGAAAGAATTAAAGCAATTCAGAAAGTGGGATTTACTAAATCGGAACATTTATTGAATGGAAAAACTGGATATACCTATGATGGATATTGGACAATTAAATAACATTAACAGATTCCAGTTTACAGAGTAGAACTTTTTAACTTGAGTAGAAATAAATGCAACTCCGAAAATATATGACATCAGACTGTGACCAATTAGCAAGATTGTTTGTTCATAAAAATCATCAGCATAAAGGAATTGCATCTGCAATTTGAGATGAACTAGAATATTCGGCGCGCGGAAAGAAAATCACCACCCATTCATCTATTACTGCCAGAACATTCTTTGAACATCGAGGATATAGAGTTATCCGGGAATAAAAGGTTATTAGAAAGGAAATATCACTAAAAAATTTTATTATGGAGAAATAGACATATACCAGCTTGTCTATTGTAGGAGAGTAATAGGAAACCTGTTTACTTGCAATAATTAATATGTTAATATAGTTAGTAAAGACTAACTAAAAACCAATATTTTACTCAGTATAATGTGTTAGGTAGATTGCGGTTTGTTTTAATAAGGAGTCAAAATGAATTACTTATTAGAAATAGTTCTTTTTAATGTCGTCATTTTCACAATTTGTGGCATCAAAATTGCAAAAAAGGGGAAGCTTGGCATGATACAGGAATACCCAAAGGCGATACAGGACCGATGCAGAGAACTTGGATTGATTCAGGAAACCTCCGCGAAACTTACGAAGAAAGCAACAATAGGAAAACTGGGATTTTTTATTGGATACATATTTTTACAGACGGCATTGGCGTACTATATCGGCGGTGCACGCACGTTCTTTGAAGGATGGCTTCACGGATATATCATGTGGGTAGCTGAGATATGGTTTGATGCATTGGTAGTGGATTGTCTGTGGTTTTGCCATAGTAAGAAGATGGTAATTCCAGGAACTGAGGATTTGGTGGATGCTTACCATGATTATTGGCATCATATTAAATATGCAGTAATCGGAATGTTCAGCCAGGCGGTGATTGCTTTGCCGGTAGGACTTTTTGTGATGTGGATGTCTGCAAGATAATTGAAAGTCGTCTAAATTAGAAACATCCATCCAAGAAAAGTAATGATTGCTGAAATATGTAAACTGCCTATAATCTTAAATGGAATGAGGACAATAAATATTGGTAATACGGTAAATATTAAAGCCCATAAAGGTAAGCCGCCTATATTCATAAAAATTGCAACGATAAGCGTTACGATATAACCTACATATCCAAGATAGCATAACTTTGTAGACTTTCCGCCATGATATAATTCAGTAAAAATCTTGTGTGATTTTTCATCACGACCTCCCTTGATGAACGTCCATAGACTTAAAGCATATTTCACATGGTGAGCGGCTCCCAGAATGGCGAAAAGAGAAGCACATACAAATAAGATAGTACCAAAAATATTTGAGTATGTACCAATAAAATGAGCAATGGAAATATATCCAAAATAATGTAAAAATAGTGCAAATGCCCCAAAGATAGCTGAGTTCATAGGGACAGACGGAGCTACGCCCTCATACAATTTTGCCATCTTTTGATAATCGTTGATATCGTTCATGGTTGAAAATGTGAGTTTTCCATTAGGCGTTATACTAAGAACTCTATCACACCACATATTGATTATGTGCCCGATAATTCCAAAGATAAGTCCAATTTTTAATATATCCATAAATGACTCCTATAATAACAGTTAGTTAAGACTAACTATTATTATAGTGCAATCTCCCAAAAATTCAATAGGCTTTTTTCAATTCCCTAAGTTTATACAAAAGACCGTTGTTTTTGTCATAAATGTACTTGTTCGTTTTGAAATCCTCCAATAAAATATATTCGTGCATATATCACATTTCCTTGATTGCTACACTTTGGTAATAAGTACTTATAAAAATGTGAGTTTACAATCGGAAGTTAGTGAGGTTATATGAAATTTGCAGGCATAAAAAGAATTTTTTCAACCAAAAATGAACGGCAGTATGCAACGATTGGCGCGTTTTGGGACGAGATGTCAAACTTGTATGGACGTGATAATCTTATGGGGCTTGGCTGCAACTGGACTGACGGTTCAATTGAATATGCAATCGCATTGAAAAAAGGACAAATTGCAGGCGCCAATTTTGAAATCGACTTGCCGGATCAATGGAATGTTGTAAAAGGGAAAACCGCGCAATTGAATCTTCTGTACGGACAAATATACGAGAACGGTCCGCTCTTATACGAAATAGAAGAATTTAATGATGACGGAGATTGCCAGATACGCTATTGCCGGTAAAGATGAATAACCCTAATTTCAACTTTTATATCATTTGAAAAAGGAATAAAAATATGGACAAAAATGAGCAATGGTTAAAATGGGCAGTGGAATTACAGGCTATTGCTCAAGGCGGTTTATTTTACGGAAAAGATAAATTTGATATAGAACGATATGAAAGAATCCGAGAAATTTCTGCTGAAATGATAAGCTATAAAACTGAAATATCCACCGATAAAGTGAAAAATTTATTTTGCAGTGATGCAGGATATCAAACTCCTAAAATAGATACACGGGCTGCAATTTTTAAAGACGGTAAAATATTATTGGTTCATGAAGCAAATGGCACATGGGCGTTGCCCGGAGGCTGGTGCGATGTTGATATTTCCGTAGAGGAGAACACAATAAAAGAAGTCAAAGAGGAAGCGGGACTTGATGTTATTGTAAAACGTGTCATTGCCGTTCAAGACAGAGAAAAACATAATCTGCCAATTTATGCATACAAGATTTGCAAAATTTTTATGCAATGTGAAGTGACTGGCGGTGAATTTACAGCTAATATTGAAACAACCGGCTTTGGCTATTTTGGAATTGATGAGCTTCCGGAACTTGCAGAAGAAAAAAATAATAAAGAACAAATTGAGATGTGTTTTAAAGCAATGCAATCAGAAAAATGGGAAGCTGAGTTTGATTAAAATTTAAATTTGCATTCCTTAAATTTTTCCCGAAAGAAAACTTCTCGGAACTCAATCGGGATGTTCCCGAAATCACGGTATGCTAGAAACTGCAATCGGGATTTTCCCGAAGAAAGAATTTCGTCAAAAACACCTTTCGGGATTTTCCCGAAGAAAGAATTTTTCCAAAGCCAACTTTCGGGATGCTCCCGAATCTTATTCCATGAAAAATGCAGCGTTCGGGATGTTCCCGAATGTTATTTTTTCTACAGAACGGACTTCGGGACAGTCCCGAACATGGAAAAATGCAAAAATTGAACTACATCAAGCTATTGACTTTTCTTGCTCAAATCGGAATTTATATAATCCTAATTTTGAATCTTATAGTGAGTAAAAAAATAGCGATATATAAAATTATAATCAACTTGAAGTTAAGGAGAAGAGAATTTATGAAAATCGAACACGTCGCGCTTTACGTAAATAATCTGGAGGAAGCTAGAAATTTCTTCATGAAATATTTCGGGGCAAAATCAAACTGCGGCTACCACAACCCAAGAACGGACTTCCGCTCATACTTTCTTTCGTTTGATGATGGCGCGCGCCTTGAGATTATGAACAAGCCGGAAATGTCAGATTCGCCAAAAGAACCGCACCGCACCGGATATTCGCATATTGCATTCAGTGTCGGAAGCAAAGAAAAAGTAGATGCTTTGACAGCGGAATTAAAAAATGACGGCTACGAGGTTGTCAGCGGACCGAGAACAACCGGCGACGGCTATTACGAAAGCTGCATAGTTTCCGTTGAGCAGAATCAGATTGAAATTACAGTTTGAGCCGCGGATTTCAGTTTTTGCTTTAAACTTGTGAATAAAAAATCAAATTTTGAAAATTGGAAAAACAAAATGAGTAAATATAACGCAGTGTGGGAATATGTTCAGAATCATAAGCAGCAAGTTCTGAAGTTGACATTTGACGAAATACAAAATATCGCAGGAATTCCTATAGACCACTCTTTTCTAAAATACAAAAAAGAACTTGAGGATTTCGGCTATCAAGCGGGAAAAATATCGATGAAAGAAAAAACAGTCATCTTTAATAAGGTTGATTGACAGAAGTAGGGTCTCGTCTCTCTTTTATTAGCTTGTCTTCAAAATATTTTTTATTTGGAGATTTAAAAACTTGACGACTTTTATATCTGTCTTTTCTTCAAATAAATAGGAATTGTGTTTTTCATTTGTCTGAACAAGTATTTTTATTGGAAAATCTTTATTCCGAACTGCGAATTCCAAACTTTTTATTGCATCATCAATAGTTTCATTTTCCTTTTGTATTTTTACAGGTATAAGAGTACCATCACTTTTTATAAATCCGTCTATGCCTTTGTTCCTTTGCACAGGAATAGCATTTAGCAATGAAAGCAAGTTATTTTCAAAATCAGATTTTTCTATATAACTTTCAATTCCTTTAGAAAGAACTCCGGATTCTGAAATAATCATTTCTTTCAAACGTTTTTTTGAAAGAGTAATTGCTTCGGGATTTTTATCAATACCTATAAATTTTCTGTTTAGTGATTTTGCCGCCACACAAGTAGTTCCGCTTCCACAAAAAGGGTCTAAAACAATATCATTTTCATCTGTTGATAATTCAATTATTCTTTGTAAAAGTTTTACAGGTTTTTGGGTCGGGTAGCCACACCGTTCTTTTGCTTTTGGATTTAAATAAGGAATTTCCCATACATCAGACAGAGGAACTCCTTTTTTGTTTTTTACCTGAACCACATTGCCATTTGAATCTTTTCTGTATTCAGATTTTCCTTTAGCGTTTCTTGCTCTTTCTTGCAAAATCTGGTCAATGTTAGTGGATGGTGAGTAATTAGTATAAATTTGATTGAATTTAAAATCTTTTGATTTACTATAAAAGTAAATATTTTGATGGGCATTTAATAAACCTTTTTTTGAATTAGACCATCTTTTATACATCCAAATAATTTCGCTTTGAAAGTTATTTTCAGTAAAAACCTTATCAAGCTCTTCTCTTAAATGATGGGAAGCATATCTGTCGCAATGAAGAAAAATAGAGCCATCATTTTTTAGAATTCGTTTTGATTCAACTAGAACATTATTTATTAAGGAGAGATATTCTTCTTTTGTGGAAAAAATATCATCAAATTCATACAATTTCCCATCATCACGAGAGGTTAATGAATGTTTTTTTTGAGAGAAGAAAGGAGGATCAAAATATACAAGATTTACTGATTCTGATGGAATCTCTTTTAGTTTTTGCACAGAATCAGCACAAAAAATTGAATTTATCTCAAGATTCATATTCTTCGCTCCGCTCTTTAGCAATTGTTTCAAGAATTTCTTTCAAATCAAATGTTGTATAATCTTTTATAAAATCCCACGCATCATCTCCTACGTAATATTCACCGCCAATGCCTTTGTATAAAGTTTTTAAAGTTTCTTGGATATGAATTGCTTGCTCTCTTTGAGGATAGTAGAACATTATTCTAATTGGTTTATAATTTTTTTTACTGATAACTTTTACGCGTGTATGCTCTTTTGTGATATGGTCACCGTCAGTTGTTGCGTCCCTCCATTTTATTTCTATTGCGTCGTTTTCATTTAGAAAATCAATTTCATATTCTTTAGGTCTTTGTCCAAGCGTATTCGGAATTCTTGTCTTACAACCATCCGGATATTTATGTTTTAAACATAGAGTAGCAGCTTCTTCAAGAAAAGAACCGGCATATTTATAAACAAAACGTCCTTTATTCTGATAGATGTCAATTAGATTTCCTTCAGATTCTGAAATACCTAATACTCTATAAATCAGAAAATGCGAATTGTCATCAGATTTCATTTCTTCTGTTCGTTCATTAATTTTTTCCCGCAGTTCTTTTGCGTATTTATCAGAAAGTTTCTTTATCTCATCAAACAGAACAGAATTCATCAATTTCTCCAAATTAATTCCAATTAGTATATCATATTGACTAAAGATTTTTTTTCTCTATAATTCGACTATACAATTAGTTTCTAAAAAAATCTACCTGTCTAAAAATTGTCTTATAGTGCTTAATGTATGTGCATACTCGGTAAAAAATAGTTCCAATTCAAAACCGTATGTAGCCTGAATATCGGGCGTTTTTTTAAGACACATCATCGAGGCGGCGGAAAAACTGGATGCCGCCATAGCACGCTTTGTTGCGCAGGGACTGTCTCCGAAAGAAACGGCGGATAGAATGGATATCCCGCTTGACTTTGTGGTATCAAGCCTGAACGGCTCAAAATAAGAAACTGTAACGCAATGCTGATTAGCAAAGCGGTAAATCGGGATTTGTGGAGGTAACTATATGGGCGACTGGAATGCAACGTTGTATGACAATAAGCATGATTTTGTTTCAGAATATGGAAAAGGACTTTTAGAGTTTGTGCCTGAGAATAAAAAGCAAAGTATTTTGGATTTGGGGTGCGGGACAGGAATGCTTACGGCACAACTGGCAAATTACGCAGATACAATTATTGGTGTTGACAGTTCTACAAGTATGATAGCAAAGGCGAAAAACCAATATGCTAATATACAATTTGAGGTTTGCAACGCACTCAATTTACCATTTGAGAAGCAGTTCGATGTTGTTTTCTCAAATGCGGTTTTTCATTGGATACCAGATCACGATGCTTTGTTGAAACAAGTTCATAAAGTGTTGAAACCAAATGGACTATTGGTCTGTGAATTTGGTGCAAATGGCAATATTGCGACCATTGAGAACGCTTTTATGAGTGCGTGTCAAGATTTTCAATATAAATATACACCTAAGTTCAACTTCCCAACCGTAGATGATTTCTCTGGCTTGTTGAAAAAGAATAACTTTATGATTGATAAAATTTATGATTACAACAGACCGACACCATTAAAAGATAATGAGAGAGGATTAGCAAATTGGATGAAGCAATTTTTTGCATCTGATATGGAATTGATGTCAGAAAAAATGCAGGATGAAATTATAAAAAAGGTTGAGGATTTAACAAAAGAACATCTTTGGAATGGCGATGAATGGATAGCTGATTACCGCAGATTAAGGGTAATCGCACATATATAAATCGGGATTTAGCAAGGAGGACATAATGAGTATTGCAGTTTTACAAGCAACATCGCAAAATGAAAAAAACAAATTAATATATTCGGCAGTAAAGAAATATGCATTGGGCTCGGATATTTATAATTTTGGTTGTTCAGAAAAAGATATAGGTTCATACAGCTATATAGATATTTCGCTTTTAATAGGATTGCTGCTGGCAAGCAAATCAATTGACTTTGTAATTACAGGATGTTCTTCGGGGCAGGGAATGATGCTTGCCTGCAACAGTATGCCGGGAGTCTTGTGTGGATACGTGCCTACTCCAAAAGATGCATATCTCTTTGCACAGATCAATAACGGAAATGCAATATCGCTTCCACTTGGAGAGGATTATACATGGAATGGGCCAGATAATCTTGAGCAGACAATTGCAAGTGTTTTCTCTGAGCCTTTTGGACAAGGATATCCTAAATGTGAGAGAGAAAGAAAACTAAGAGATACTGAGAAGCTTAAGAAAATAAGGTCACAATCACAAATTAGCTTTTTGGAATTGCTTAACAAATTGGATGGGGATTTACTTAATAAACTGCTTAGTAAAAAGGATGTTATCAGTTTCGTTTTAACAAAAGGAAAGAATCCTGACATTGTTGAGTGGATTCAGAGAAGATTATTGGAAACATAAACCAAATTATTGGTTGCAGAACAGAAATCCGAATATTAAGGAGAAGAGGAATTATGAAAATCGAACACGTCGCGCTTTACGTAAATAATCTGGAAGAAACTAGAAATTTCTTCATGAAATATTTCGGGGCAAAATCAAACTGCGGTTACCACAACCCGAAAACTGGATTCCGCTCATACTTTCTTTCGTTTGATGATGGCGCGCGCCTTGAGATTATGAGCAAGCCGGAAATGTCAGATTCGCCAAAAGAACCGAACCGCACCGGATATTCGCATATTGCATTTAGTGTCGGAAGCAAAGAAAATGTAGATGCTTTGACTGCGGCGTTAAAAAATGATGGCTACGAAGTTGTCAGCGGACCGAGAACAACCGGCGACGGATATTACGAAAGCTGCATAGTTTCCGTTGAGCAGAATCAGATTGAAATTACAGTTTGAGCCGCGGATTTCAGTTTTTGCTTTAAACTTGTGAATAAAAAATCAAATTTTGAAAATTGGAAAAACAAAATGAGTAAATATAACGCAGTGTGGGAATATGTTCAGAATCAAAAACAGCAGGTTCTAAAACTGACATTTGATGAAATACAAAATATCGCAGGAATTCCTATCGATCACTCTTTTCTAAAATTCAAAAAGGAACTTGAAGATTTCGGTTACCAAGTAGGAAAAATTTCGATGAAAGAGAAAACAGTCATCTTTAATAAGGTTGATTGACAGTTTTTTTGATGCAAATCAAAACTTGAGGAGAAATACGATGAATAAAATTTATCCGCGTCCGAACGATAAGCAGATTGTTTATCTGAAGGACGTTGTCAAAGGGCAGAACATTGAAGTGGGCGACTACACAATCTACAACGATTTCGTCAATGACCCATGCGATTTTGAAAAGAACAATGTGCTTTATCACTATCCGGTTAACGGCGACAAGCTGAAAATCGGGAAATTCTGCTCGATTGCTTGCGGGGCGAAGTTCATGTTCACAAGCGGAAATCATTCTATGAAGTCGCTTTCAACTTACACGTTTCCAATCTTCTTTGACGAATGGGCGCTTGATGCAAAAAATATCCGGGACGCATGGGACAACAAAGGCGATATCGTTGTCGGAAACGATGTCTGGATTGGCTATGAGGCGGTTATTATGTCGGGCGTGAAAATCGGAAACGGAGCAATCATCGGAACTCGCGCCTTGGTAACTAAGGATGTGTCGCCTTATACGATTGTCGGAGGAATCCCTGCAAAGCCGATTCGCCGCCGTTTTGACGATGCCACAATTGAACGTCTTGAAAAATTGTGCTGGTGGGATTGGAACGAAGAAAAAATCAGGCGGAATATTTCTGCCATTCAGTCCGGAAATATTGAAACATTGGAGAGTGCAGAATGAAACCGACCGCTATCGACCCGAAAGAAACAACCCGAGCTGCAGCGTACGAACTTTGGATGAAAGCACCGAATCCGATGGTAACCTTTTTCAAAACTTTTGATGTTACAAACCTTGTCAGAGTCAGCAAGAGAAATCATTTGAAGTTCAATATGCTGATGGATTACTGCATCGGAAAGGCTGCGAAAACTGTAAAAGAATTTTATCTTCTTCCTGTGGGCGACAAGCTGATTCAGTATGACACGCTCGCGGTAAATACGATTGTCAAAAACAAGCGCGGCGAAGTTAGCTCCTGCGACATCAGCCAGAATGATTTGCTGAACGAATTCAACGCGGAGTATCTGAATCATACCGCTCTTGTTGCGGAAAACTGCACGGACAGAGATTTATCTGAAAGTAGCATGGTCATCGGCACGTCGGCTATTATTGATACAGAAATTGACGGAGCAGTCGGAATGAACAGCGGCATTTTCAACAATCCGTTTATTATCTGGGGCAGATACAAGAAGAAATTTTTCAAGTTTTATTTGACGCTTTCTTTTCAGTTTCATCACACTCAGATGGACGGAGCCCACGCAGGCAGATTTCTTGCGAACCTTCAGAATGAAATAAACATTTTGTCAAAAAATGTTTCCGTTTTATAATGATGAAAATCAGACTTTTGAAAGGAAAGAATAGAAAAATCTATACAGCAGACAGGAGCGAAATTTGTCTTTGAAGCTGACCATTTTGAAGATCTTGGGAATATGACGATTTGGTGTCATAAAATAAAAGATGATAATATTCTTCGGGGAATGGCACTATTTTCACCTGCATATAAATTATTTGCATTGCTGCCTGTCGCAAAAAAGGTTACGCAAAAGATTCTGATATTTGAAAAAGATTAATTCCATTTACAGAACGAAATCATAAAAATGCTTAAAATTGCAATATAATCATTATTGATAAAACTAACAAAGTTAGGTAAAATACTAACAAAATACGTTTGCAGCAAAAACGTGGAGATGTAATGCAATGGCGAGAGCGGGACTAAATAAAGAAAAGATTATTGAATTTGCGGCTAGGAAAGCAAATGAGATTGGAATCAGTAATATTCGATTGAGAGGATTGGCAACGGAACTTGGAGTGCAGCCTGCTTCACTGTACAGTCATGTGAAAAATTTTGATGAATTAAAAATCGGGATTATGAATTATGGCTGGAAACAGCTTGAGCACAACATGATACAGGACATCGCAGGGTTTAGCGGATATGATGCAGTTCGGGCAATGTGCAGATCGTTTTATAATTATGCTGTTCAAAATCCCGGTATTTTTGAAGTTATGCTTTGGTATAACAAGTACGTAAGTGATGAGAATAACAATGCTACAGATGATATGTTTGATGTTTTATACAGAATCTTTAAAAGTGTGAATATATCAAAAGAGAATGCGGAACATATTATCCGCACTTTTAGGAGCTTTTTACAGGGATTTGTCATGTTGGTAAATAATCATTCATTTGGAAATCCGGTATCTATAGAAAAAAGTTTTGAAATATCGGTTGAGATTCTTATTGCGGGAATGAAGACTTTTGAGGATAAGAAAAAGAACGAATTTTAGAGAGGTTTTATGGATTATATCAAAGTTACGAGTGACAATATTGAAAAAGAGCATATCTGTTGTGCAATATCGAATAACAATGACGTTCAGGTGGCGTCCAAGAAAGCGTGGCTGAAAGAACAGTTTGAGGCTGGTCTGGTCTTTTTGAAAAGTTCAGAAAGAGGAAAATGTTTTATAGAATATATTCCGGCTGAAAATGCATGGAATCCAATTAATGCTGATGGATATATGTTTATTGACTGCTTGTGGGTGTCAGGTGCTTTTAAAGGGCATGGTTATGCTACGGATTTACTAAATGCCTGTATAAATGATGCAAAGGAAAAGGGAAAAAATGGTCTTTGCATTTTATCTGCCGCAAAGAAGAAACCGTTTTTGGCTGATCCGAATTTTTTGAAATATAAGGGATTTATGATTTGTGATGAAGCAAATAATGGAATTCAATTGTGGTATCTGCCATTTAGAGAGAATGTATCAATACCTAAATTTAAGGAGTGTGCATTACATCCTCATATTGATGAACAGGGATATGTTTTGTATTACACAAATCAATGTCCTTTTAATGCAAAATATGTTCCTATTATTGAAAAAATAGCTAAGGAAAGAGCAATACCATTTAAAGCTGTGCATTTACAAAGTAAAGAAGATGCGAGAAATGCACCGACACCGATTACAACATACGCATTATTTTTTGATGGAAATTATCTTACGAATGAGCAAATGAATGAGAAACGTTTTTTGAAGCTAGTGGAGAATATGAAGGAAAAAAGATGAAAATTGAATTATTGACGGCAGAAAAGAGAGGACAGTTATGAATCACGAGTGGTCAGAATTAAATAAAACGATGCAGATGCAACTTAAAAAGGAAGAAAGTTTTTCGGACGGGATCAACACGCTTTTGACATTGCGGCAAAAACTTATGGAGGAACTGCTTTCTATGAAGAAGGAACTGTCACCGGAGGATTTTGCGGTGATGCCGTTTCCGAACGCAAAGGGCTATCATTGCAAGACGATTGCTTATTCTATCTGGCATATTTTCCGCATAGAGGACATCGTTGTCCACAGCCTAATTTTGCAAGAGAATGAAATTATAGGGAATTATCAGGTATCTATCGGTGCGCCAATCATTACAACGGGGAATGAACTGTCAGGTGAGCAAATCGTGGAGTTTTCCCAAAAACTTGATTTGAATAGTTTGTATCAATATGCTGCAACAGTAAAAGAAAGTACCGATGAATGGCTTAGGCAGCTTTCTTATCGGGAACTGAAAAGAAAATTCAGTGATACAGATAAATTACGCCTGCAAGATTTACAGGTGGTCAGTACAGATGAAAATGCCTGCTGGCTCATAGATTTCTGGTGTGGAAAAAACATTCGTGGACTAATCCAGATGCCGTTGTCACGCCACTGGATTATGCATATAGAAGCAAGCATCAGGATTAAAAATAAACGGTAATGGAGCGTATGAATATGGAAAAAACAGCCTATGAAATTCAAAAAGAACGAACCAATCAAATAGAAATAAAGGCAGCCAGCCTGCTGGATAGCGTGAGCGTTGCTACATTGACCTCAATCAATGAAAGAGGATATCCCAGAACTTGTTTATTATCAAAGGTAAAAAACGAGGGATTTTCGGATATTTACTTTGTTACTTCTAAGCGTTCCAAACTGAACGGCAAGGCAACTCATTTTGAGAAGAATCCCAAAGCCAGCGTGTGTTATTTTTCCGGTGACGATAGCGTAACATTGATTGGAAATGTGGAGTTTGTGGAAGATAAAGCTACGCAGAAAATGGCGTGGAATGAATCAGACCGTTGCTTTTTTAGCAAGGGTATTGATGATCCAAAATTCCGCTTGCTGAAATTCCATACCATTGAGGCTACCTTTTGGATTGAGGGCAAGTTCAGAACTTGTAAGTATAAATGAAAATCGTAGTGATATTTTTAATCGGTTCGTTTCTTCTATATCTGGCAATCACGCAGATTGTGGATATCTTTTTGCTTGGTGTACTTGTTTGGAGGGCTTCCGGCAAAAACAGATTCCCGTCCTACATGGTAGAGGATAAAAACAGAATCGACATTCAGACAGAGTTTCAATGCTCGGCGTTTGCTTCTGCATATGTGCTGCGGCATTTTGGAATAGATGCAACCGGTATAAAGCTCTATGCAAAAATGCCTCACAAAATGAAAAATGGGTATGTCTATCCGAAAGGAATCAAGGCATTGTTGCGGTGTTATGGCATTCGTGTTCATTATTGTCGGGGAAATTTATCGACATTGAAACAGGAATTGCAAAAAGGACATCCTGTTATCGTGATGATGCGGGTACGGAAAGATAAAGACTGGCTGCATTATGTTCCAGTTGTAGGATATGACGAAGAATACTTTTTTGTTGCGGAATCCTTACCTGAGCTGGTCAACTGTCAAGGCAACTCATATAATCGCAAAATTGTAAATATAGAATTTTTACAATTGTGGGATACGGCAATGATTAAGATGCCTTTTTATAGAAACACATACTTTTCTTATACAGACAAAGTGTAGGATTATTGTAGATTTGGAGGAACAACATGGCAGAACTATTTGATACTTTTCCATACTTGGAAAGTGATTGGTTGATTATACGAAAAATGACAGAGGATGATCTGGAAGCGTTGAATGAAATAACAAGTAATGATCATGTATATCGTTATATTCCTCCGTTTTTATATCAAAAAAGTCGTGGAAATCTGCTTGCTGCTATACGTAATATAGGCGGTCGGGATTTTGATAAAAAGAAAATGATTATTGCTGGTGTCTATTTGATTGATGAGCCAGAAAGATTGGTTGGTCTTGCAGAGATGTTTGATTACAAGAAGCGTACAAATCAGCTTACTATTGGTTATCGGATTAACGAGACCTATTGGAACAGGGGAATTGCAACGGAAGCAATTCGTCTTATGAAAGAATATCTTTGTGACACAATTGGCGTTCAGACCTTGAATGCATTTGTGATGCCTGAAAATCAGTACTCAGAAAAAGCTTTGCTGAAAAATGGATTTATTAAAAAAGCCGAAACGATTCAGGAAAGCAACTGGGGTGGTCGGGATCAGGTAGAATTGAATGCATTTTGTTATACAAAGGATACGCTGTAAAAATTTTAAATCTTAAATGAGCCAGACGCTAAGACGCAGAGCTAATCCATAATGACAAAGTGGATGAGTTCTGCTTTTTATTTATTGGAAGGGAGATAAGAGTGGAGATCAGACAAATTATTAAAAGAAGGAGAATCTTATGAAATTATCGCATTTAGGAATATTTGGAAGTTTGAGTCTGTTATCTTATGGGGCAATGGTTTTGTTTTCGCCATTGGCTTATCCGGGATATGATTGGATGAGCATGGCAGTCAGCGATTTGAGCGCAGTAGGTGCGCCATCGAGAGAACTGGCAGCGCAGTTAAATAGTTTATTCGGTCCGTGTGCAGTTGTTTCTATTATGGCGGTATGTGTTGCTATTAGAAACTGCGAAGAAAAGCTGCTTAGAAGTGGAGTATATCTGTTTGCAGTAATGGAATGGCTTTGTACTGTTGGCTATGGATGTTTTCCATGGATTTCTGGTGCACAGGGAACAAACATTCAAAATATCATTCATATTCTAGTGACTGTTTTTGTTGTTTTACTGTCAATTGTTTCCATGATTATGATTTTTTGTGGAACAAGAAAGAGCAATTTAAAGAGCCTTGGCATTTGGTCGTTGGTATGTCTTTTCGTAATGTTTGCCGGAGCAATAGGAACCAATGTGTTTCCGAAAAACGTATTTGGAATTTTTGAGAGGATGAGTACTTTTTCAGCGGTAATATTTAATGCCGTTTTGGGATGGTATTTATATATGGGGAAATTACTATGGGAAGGAGATCGGCTATGAATATTCTTAAAGATACCATGTCAGAAATGACATATAAACAGATTGAAAAATTAGTGGAACAGGATGCAATCGTGCTATTTCCGGTAGGAATCATCGAGGAACATGGACCGCATCTGCCACTCGGAACAGATATTTATTTATCTTACACACAGGCACATGATGTTTGGGAGGAACTTGGTGCAATGGGTATTTCGTCTGTGATTGCACCACCGTTTTATATGGGTGGGGTGCAGGCATTGACAAGGCATTTTCCGGGAACATTTGCTTTTTCTAAAGAAACGATTATGGCATGTATGGAGGAATATCTTGAAAATCTTGATAGATTTGGGTTCAAACGTGTGGTGGTATTTAATGATCATGGAGATGGGCTTCATATTTCTGCAATCGTAGAAGCCATAAAGAATGCCAATCGGAGATTAGAACTGATGGCTTATTGGATGGAATACGAATATGAATTGAATGAACATGGCTTTTCCGGTGAGGAAGATTATATTTTACAGCTTACAACCATGCCGTTTGAAGAAATGTTCCAGATGAGCAAAATGCACGAGGATGAATTTGATGTCCATGCCGGTGCTTTTGAGACAGCTACGATGCGAGAAATCTATCCGGAAGCCGTCAGGGAAGAGGAACTTGTGGAATTAAGACCAACATTTTTAAGAGGAACCCAGATTGAAAAATGGTGTCGGGGAAATATAGAGGATAAAAATCTGATTCCCAATGGTTATGTAGGAGCACCGGCAAGCAGCCGATATATCAAAACCAGATTAAAAGACGCAGATAGGCAAATTGCAAAGGATATATCCAGATTAGTGTAAAAAAAGAGGAAACAATATGTTAGAAAAGGCAGTTCGTTTATTATTAGCAGCAGGTTTTTTGATGTTGATAGCAGGTTGTGTATTTGGCTTTACCAGGCAATGGAATTATGCAGCATTGGTATGGATTGGAGCTCTTTGTTGCTGTATTGCAGCTTTAAATTTTAAAAATCAAAAAAATAAAAAGAATTCTAACGAGAAGGAAGAAAACTGAAAAAATTATGACAATACATTATGAAAAACTGAATAATGAAAATTTTAACGAACATTCGCTAAAGCATTTTGTGAGACATCAGCAGGTAAAAGAATGCTGGCGAAATGTGGACGGTCAATGGAAACTTGTTCCGATAGAATTTGAAGAAAACTGGTCGGTGGAACAGTGCCAAAAAATCGCGGCAGATGTGGCATTGAATATGGAAAAAGACCAGACTGCAATCGGCGCGTTTGACGGCAAGCAGGTTGTTGGATTTATTACGGTATCGCACAACATTTTTGGAAATACAGCAAAGTATGTGCAGCTGGTAGGCTTTCAGGTTTCAGAACCATATCGAGGAAAAGGAATCGGAAAAGCGCTTTTTATTCAGGCTTGTGAGGAAGCAAAAAATTTAGGCGCGGATAAACTTTATATTTCAGCACATTCTTCAAAGGAAAGTCAGGCTGCATACAAGGCAATGGGATGTGTTCATGCAACAGAAATCAACACAAAGCTGGCTGAAGAAGAACCGTGTGATGTTCAGCTCGAATATGACCTCAGAAAAAATTAAGAACGGTGGAAGAAATTGTGATTTGTTCAGAGAAGTTTATTTATAAAATTGTTTTTATCCAATACAAAACAATTTTTATGTTATAGAATAAGAAATTATGAAATTGAAAATCGCATTTTTACAATTGATTCCAACAGCAAATATCGAGGGGAATATCAAAAAAGGAATAAAAGCGTGTCGTGAAGCCAAGCAAAACGGAGCGGATATTGCGTTATTTCCTGAAATGTGGAGCAGCGGATATATTTTTCCTCATAATGAAGAATGGCTGAATCAAAATTCCGTTTCATCAGGCAGCAATTATTTAAAAATATTTTCGGCTCTTGCTTCGGAATTGGAGATGGCAATTGCAATAACATTTTTGGAAAAACATGAGCCGAAACCCAGAAATACAGTTTGTTTATTTGACCGATACGGAAAGTCGGTGTATCGATATTCAAAGGTTCATATTTGCGATTTTGGAGAAGATGATGATGAAAGCGTTCTTGCTGCCGGAGATGATTTTTTTGTAGAAGAAATTGATACAAAAGAAGGTGTGATTAAAGTCGGCTCTATGATTTGTTATGACAGAGAATTTCCGGAATCCGCTCGCATTTTGATGATAAAAGGTGCGGAACTCATTCTTGTTCCAAATGCTTGCCTTATGGAAATAAACAGATTATCTCAGCTGCGCGGTCGGGCTTATGAAAATATGGTGGCGATTGCAACTTGCAACTATCCGTCATCATACCGCGGTTGTAATGGACATTCTACATTGTTTGACGGCGTCATCTACGATCTAAAAACAGGTGTTCCACGTGACATGCTCGTTTGTGAAACCGGAGATGAAGAAGGCGTGTTTTTTGCAGAATTAGATGTTGATATGCTGCGAAAGTATAGAAATCGTGAATCAGCAGGATTAAAAAACAGAAGACCGGAATTATATAAACTTATCACTAAGTAATATAGAAGTTTGATTGAAAATTATAACGAAATCTTTCAAACAAAATCGTTTGTACACTTGAAATAATATATATATTATGTATAATTCTTGTTATATATAACATAAGTTATTATTAAGGAAATATATGCCAGCAAAAACTAAAGTTACAAAACAAATGGTAATAGATGCAGCGTTTGAAATCGCTCGTGAATTTGGAGCCGAAAACATAAATGCAAGAGCAGTCGCAAAAAAACTCCAATGCTCTACACAACCTATTATGTATCATTTTGCAACGATTGAAGAATTGAAAAAAGCTGTTTTTGAAAAAACTGATAAATATCATTCTGACTTTTTAATGCAAGGCCAACCTTCTAAAGAAGATACCTTTCTTGAAATTGGATGGAATTATATCCGTTTTGCAATAGAAGAACCGCAATTATTTCGTTTTCTTTTTCAATCAAATTATTTTTCTGGAGCAACAATTGTTGAACTGCTGGATGTTGAAGAATTTCTTCCTGTTCTTTCAGTTATGCAAAATAAAATTGGTGGAAGTATAAATTATGTAAAAAAAGTTTTTTTTAACGTTTATCTATTCACACATGGATATGCAAGTTTTATAGCAAATAATGCAGTCGTTTGCGACGAGAAAAAAATAAAATCACAACTTGAGTTCGCTTTTCGTGGAGCAATGTTAGCAGAAAAAGAAAATGCTGAATTGGAGAAAAAATAATATTAAAAAAATGAAAATACCTTTATACAAAGGTTTATGTAACTAAATTCTTGGAGATAGATAATTATGAAATTGAAAAATAATCAATATAGAAAGCAATTACTTGTAATAGCTCTTCCAATTATCATGAATAATATCATCGGGCAACTTCAGATGATGATTGATAGAATATTTTTAGGTCATGCAAATGATTTATATATGAGTGCTTTAGGAAACGTTTCATCTCCAGTGTGGACAACAATGTCATTTTGTAATTCGCTTGTGATGGGAGCGTCCATACTAATTAGTCAAAGTGTTGGAGCTGGAAAAAAAGAAGATATTGGAGAATATGTCGGAGCAATGATGAAATATAATAACATCATTCCATTTTTTCTATGTCTTTTCTGGTTGATTTTTCCAAAACCTGTTTTTGTTCTTCTAGGAGTTTCGGACAGTGTTATGCCATTGTGTTTAAGTTATGTAAGATGGTATGCTCCGTTATTTTTAATTATGGGAATGGGCGGTTCTCTTGGTGTTATTTTACAAACATCAAATTATACAAAGCCACTTATTGTGTATGGACTTTTTCGTTCTGGACTGAATATGTTTTTGGATTGGGTTTTGATTTTTGGAAAATTTGGAATGCCAGCACTTGGAATTGAAGGAGCTGCTATTGCTACGGTGATTGCAGAGTATGTTGGAGCTGTTTACATATCAATCATATTTTTTACCAGTAAAAAACTTCCTACAAGGCCGAGCTGGAACGATGTAAAAAATGGACATTTTAAAACTTATCTTTATTCTGCAAAACTTGGAATAAATATTGCATTAGAAGATTTTGCATGGAATATTGGAAATTTGATTTTGATTCGTATTTTAAATTCTATCAATGAATATGCTGCAGGCATTTATACAATTGTATTTGGTGTGGAAGTTTTGGCTGTAGTTATAGTTGGGGCAATTGGAAGCGGAACTATGACATTAACTTCTGAAGCAATCGGTAAAAAAGATATAGCACAATACAAAGGTACAACTTTATCAGCTTACGGTCTTTGTACAATAATAACTATTTTGATGATAGCAGGTGCTGTTTTCTTCCCAGAACAGATTTTAGCATTATTCACCAGTGATAAAGCTGTTATTACAAGCAGTGGAATTTATTTATTGATGATTGGAATTAATCTGTTTTCAAAATCAGGAAATATTATTGTAGGAAATGCAATTCGCGGTAGCGGTAACACAAAATGGATGTTGTATACTCAACTTTTTGGAACAGTTTGGATTATTTGTGTTGCATCTGTCTTAGTATTTGTGTGCAAACTCGGAATTTTGGGAGTTTTTCTGGCTGTTTTAATAGATGAGGGGGTTCGGGCATTTATTAATTTATGGAAATATTTAAGAATTGTGAATAATTGGAAAAAATAAAAGTGGATTCGATAAACTCAACCACCACGTAATGGAGGAAAAATATGAAAAAAAAGATAAATAATAAAAAAGCATTACAAATTATTACAAAAATGGGAAAAATTTTAAGCAAAATAGTTTTTATTTTTTCAATTGTTTGTGTTTGTATGTGTGTTGCAGGTCTTATCAGTTTTATGTTTAAAAGTGATAGAATTTTTAAAATTGGAAATGTTACAATTCATGGTTTGCTGCCAATTTTTAATGGATATAATGAAACAAGTATAAATATAATTTTAGCTGTTTACTTGATTATTTTTTCTGGTAAAGCAGTTGTTTCAAAATTTGCAGAACGTTATTTTCATAATACATTGATTGCAGAAACTCCTTTTACGCAGTCGGGTGCTATAGAACTTAGAAAACTTGGAATTATAACCATCGTTATACCAACAATCTGTGTGATTTTAGCAGAAATCCTGCAAGAAATTATGATTAAATTTATGAATTTATCAGCAGAAATTCAAATTGATTTAAATTTCGGAAATGAAACATCTGTAATTTTGGGCATTATGTTTATTGTTGGTTCTTTTTTGTGCGGTGCAGAAGCCGACTAAAAAAATATTTTTTTTGGAGAAAATTTTATGATAAATTTTTTTAAATGGTTTGGTATATCATTTGCTGCATTGATGATTTTGATTTTTATTGGAATGTGGATAATGTTTGGTACGTTTATAAAAGCGGCTAATAGCGTTAAAAAATTGGAAAATGGATTATATTCTATGGAATTTATCGGAGATTACGGATTTGACGATTTTCTTGCACAAGGCGGAGCAGAAACTGACAGTGCTGTTGCAGATTTTCTGATTCCATTTTTATCGCACGGATTTTATAAGGCAAACGCTAAAGTTCAAACAGGCAATTTTGGATGTTCTACAATCTATACTCAAGATAAAAATGGTACATACTTTTTTGGTCGTAATTACGATTGGGAAGAATGTCAGGCTATGATTATCCATACTAAGCCAAAAAATGGTTATGAATCAATATCAACTTGCTGTTTAGATTTTCTTGGTTTTGGTGATAATTATGTTCCAAATAATTCTATGATGGAACGAATTCAGAGTATCGCTTCAATTTATGTTCCTTTGGACGGAATGAATTATCAAGGTTTGGTAGTCGCTGATTTAATGGCAGGCGATGATACAGAAACTCATCAAAAAAGTGGTAAAACAGCATTAACAACTACAACGGCAATTCGTCTGCTTTTAGATAAAGCTGCAAATGTTGGAGAAGCAATTGATTTATTACGTCAATATGATATGAATTCTTCTATTAATTCTGCTCATCATCTGTCTATTGCAGATTCTGAAGGTAGAAGCGTAGTTGTAGAATATGTTGATAATGAAATGTTCGTTACTGAAACTAAAGTTGTAACAAATCATTATCTTTCTAACAGCAAACTGAAAGGCGTCGGTTCTGGTCAATCTTACGAGCGTTATAATGTTCTCGCTTCGCATACAAATCCTGCTGGAAGAGATGAAGTTCGTGATTTATTGGAAAGTGTTGCACAAAAAAATTATCCTCAATCAGAAGACAGTTACGAAAAGACAATGTGGAGTATCGTTTATTGCCCAGAGAATCATCGTGCTGATTTTTATTTTGCAGAAAATTATAAACACAATTATGAACTTGTTTTATCAATGAAAAAAGGTTTTCTCAAATAAAAAAAATATGATATATACTTGTAATTATTCATCTGTTTTGGGAAATATTTTATTATCCGCCGATGATGTAGGATTGACTGGTTTATGGTTTGAAGGTCAAAAATATTTTGCAAATTCTCTTCCAAAAGAAACTGTTTCAAAAGAAACATCCATTTTAATAGAAGCAAAAAAATGGTTAGATGTATATTTTTCTGGTAAAGAGCTGAATTTTCTTCCGCCACTTAATCCTGCAGGTTCAAAATTTAAACTAGATGTATGGCAAATTTTATTACAAATTCCGTATAGTCAGACTATAACTTATGGAGAAATTGCTAAAAAACTGGCAGAAAAAAATAATATTTTGCGGATGTCTGCACAAGCTGTGGGTGGAGCCGTTAGTCATAATAAAATTTCGATTATCATTCCTTGTCATCGTGTAATATGTTCAGATGGAAGTTTAGGCGGATATGCAGGTGGAATTGAAAGAAAAAAATCATTATTGGAATTAGAGCATTTCGTCTGTAAAATCAACTAAAACATTTATTATAGATAAAATTCAGTTATTATAAAAAAGTATCTGAAATAAATATCATAGATAAGATATATTTAATCGTTATGAAAAATATAATAAAACAAGTTTTTTCACAAACAATTCCTGTTTTGGCAGGATATATATCTTTAGGAATTGCCTTTGGTTTATCATTGCAATCAATAGGATACGGACCAATTTGGGCTTTTTTTATGGGTTTGTTTATATATGCAGGTTCCGCTCAATTTTTGGCAGTAGAATTATTGGCTTCAGGTGCCTCTTTATTACATGTTGCACTATTAACTTTCCTGCTAAATTTTAGACATTTTTTTTACGGCTTATCAATGATAGAAAAATATCGAGGAACCGGAATCAGAAAAATATATTTAATATTTGGTCTAACAGATGAAACTTATGCACTTTTGACAGGCTACAATCCACCAGCGGGCGTGAGTGATAAAAATTATTATTTTGCAGTAACGATAATGAATCAAATATATTGGGTTTTAGGTTGCGTGATTGGTTCTGTTGCAGGAAGCATAATCCCTTTTGATATGACCGGCATCGATTTTGCAATGACCGCTCTTTTTGCGGTTTTAGTCGTCGAACAGTGGAAAAGTCATAAAAATCATATTCCAGCAATATTAGGATTTTCAATCACTATTTTGTCATTATGTATTTTTGGAACAAATAATTTTTTAATTCCAGCACTTATTGTAATTTCAGTCGTTTTGTTGTGTATGAAAGGCATTTTCAATCGGGAGGAAATTAATGAATAATAAATATATAATTTTTGTGATTGCTATAATGTCAATTGTAACAATATTAATCAGATTTCTTCCATTTATTCTATTCGACCACGGAAAAAAACTACCAAAATGGATTTCTTATTTAGGAAAAGTTTTACCACCAGCAATAATGAGCATGCTTTTAGTATATTGCTTAAGAAACATAAATTTTGTAGAAGGAAATCACGGATTACCAGAATTACTCTGCGTAGGAATTGCAATTTTGTTGCACAGCTGGAAGAGAAACACGTTACTAAGTATTGGCGTAAGCACAATTTTATATATGATATTAATTAGAATAATATAAATGGCCGGTCTGAATCACCAACTCGCATTTGAACTGAACCCCAAAAGTTGGACATTTTTGGAGGTAATA
>SAMEA104315437__coassemble_246_pt1 | contig 39413 bp, 31 predicted proteins | sample SAMEA104315437__metabat2_low_PE_023 | metagenome-assembled genome bin SAMEA104315437 (sample SAMEA104315437) | gut metagenome | biome: Monkey gut; feature: monkey-associated habitat; material: faeces | place: China | collected 2013 | reverse complement strand
TTCCAAATAAATTATAATTTTTATAAACGGGCATTGTTATTACTATTGGCTCTGTGCAATTTCCTATATCTTTTATTGTTGTCTTTTTTGTTACTTCAACTTCTAAATTGTCTGGTATAAATGGAGAACACGAAATGAATGTTAAAAATATTATGGTGAATAAAACTAATTTTTTCATAAACGCTCCCCTTGTTATTATAAATTTTTGTTGTATTTATAATAACAAGATTTTATCAAGCAGTCAAGTTTGGGAAAGCGAGGAGAATTTCTTACAAATTAGTGATTTTTTGAAATATATTTTATCATTATTGAAAATCACAAAAAATAAGAATATACTTGTGTTTCATTACAAACAAAATTTTAGCAAATCTAAATTTAGAGGAAAAATATGGTAATTTTAACATTAAATTGCGGTTCATCATCAGCAAAATATCAGGTTTACGATTGGGATAACAAAGAAGTAATGGCTAACGGTGTTGTAGAACGAATTGGAATTGACGGTTCTGTAATCACTCACAAAGCAAAAGGTGAAAAAACTGTTATTGAATCACCTTGTCCTACTCACAAAGAAGCAATTGAACTTATTATTAAAGAAATTACAGATTCAAAAGTTGGCGTTATTAAGTCTATGGACGAAATTGGAGCGGTTGGACACAGAGTTTTGCATGGTGGAGAAAAATTTACAAAATCTGTTTTAATTACTCCTGAAGTTTTAGACGGTTTCCGCGATGTTATTGACTTAGGACCTCTTCACATGCCTGCAAATATTATGGGAATTGAAGCTGCTCAAAAAGTTATGCCAAATATTCCTCACGCTGCAATTATGGATACAGCTTGGCATCAAACAATGCCAGAAGAAACTTTCCAATATGCAATCCCTCGTGAATGGTATGAAAAATATGCTGCTCGTCGTTATGGATTTCATGGAACTTCTTTCTTATACACTGCAAAAAGAGCGGCTGTTCTTTTGGGAAAAGAACCAAAAGATACAAATGTAATTATTTGCCATATTGGAAATGGTTCTAGTATGTGTGCTGTAAAAAACGGCGTTTGTTATGATACATCTATGGGTTTAACTCCGCTTGAAGGTCTTGTTATGGGAACTCGTTCTGGCGATTTAGATCCAGCATTACCTTTCTATATTATGAGAAAAACTGGAATGACTGCTGATGAAATGGACAAAGCATTGAACAAAAAATGTGGATGTCTTGGAATTACAGGACGTTTTTCTGACAGACGCGACATTGAAATAGAAGCTGCAAAAGGTGATAAACTCTGCCAGCTTTCTATAGAAATGGAAGCATTAAGAATAAAAAAATACATAGGTCAATATATGGCAGAACTTGGACATGTAGATGCAATTGTATGGACTGCAGGTGTTGGTGAAAGAGGACCAATCACACGAGGAAAAGCTTGTTCTGGATTAGAAAATTATGGAATAAAAATTGATGAACAGAGAAATGAATGGAGTTTTACAGGAAATGCAGAAACTTTTATTCACGCAGATGATTCAAAAACTAAAATCTTTGTAATTCCAACCGATGAAGAACTTGTTATGACTGAAGATGCTTATGCTTTGATGAAAGGAACTTACGATGTTCATACAAATTTCAAATATTCTTTCCAAAGCCCAGATTATGTAAACAAAGCTCGCGAAGAAGGATTAAAAGGCGATTTAGTAAAACGTCCAAATCTTGCAAAAGTTATCGCAAAACCAGGAATGTTTAATTAAAAATAATTTTTATTTTTTTTCTGTTGAAATAAAAAAATCAACCTTTTATGATTTTTACAACACAGTGTTAGCATAATCCTGACACTGTGTTTTTATTTTACTAGCAATAGACTAACGTTTTTACAAACTGTACGGATTTTTCACTTTAAGGAAATACCATCGTGGAGGGGAATGTAACACATAATAAGATAAATGCTTTTTCCTGTCAAAAAATCAGACGATAACGCTATAAATGAATCAACCTGCAAATTATATGGTTTAAGACTTGATAAAATCACCTTCACGAAGAGGGATTTTAAAAATCCAGAAATTTATAGTTTTTTCTATAGTTCTATGATAATCTAAAATTATGAAAGAATCTCAAAATATAAAAATGTTTTTTTATTTTGATGAATCTGGGAGTCCTGCTTTATTGGGCCAACATGGAAAAGATTTATTAAAATTGGGTTTGACAAGTAAAACATTTTCTGTTGGATATATTCAAACAAGTAATCCTCACAAATTGCATGTAGATTTGGAAAATTTACGAAAAGAACTGATGGAAGATGAATATTTAAAATCTATTCCATACTATCAAAAATTTAAAAAATGGTTTTCATGCTAATAAAGACTGCTCTGAAGTAAGAGAAAAAGTATTTAAGTTATTAAAAAAATCTGATTTTGAGGCTTATGTAATTGTTGCTAGAAAAGAAGAAGAAAATTTTAGAAAGAGGTTCAATATGAGTGAAAAGCGTTTATACCGATTTCTTGTTTCTGAATTGTTAAAAAATAGAATCCATTTATATAAGAACATCGATATTTATTTTTCAGAAATGGGAAATATAGTTAGTGAACATAATATGAAAGAAGCAATTGATAAAGCAATTGAAAAATTTCAATATAAATGGGGAAAAGAAAATAACAATAATATTCGTATTTTTGTTCAACAACCATCTCATCTTCCTCTTTTACAAGTTACTGATTATATTTTATGGGCTGTATATAGAGTTTTTGAGAAAAATGAATTTAGATATTTTTGATTTTGAAACAAATCAGTATTATGGAACTTTTTATACAGAAAGAAACCAACTTGACCAAAAAAAATGGAGTCCTATTAGGAGCTAGGTTTCAATCGAAACGCACGGCATGAAGCCGACTTTCACTCACAGAGGACTCTGCTTCTAATATATATCATATTTTTAACATTAGCAAGTAATTTTTTTTATATGCAATTTTTTACTTTCTCTTAACAAAATATCCTTACCTTTTTAGATTTTTTTTAGATTTTTAAAATAGAATGGAAATAATTAATTAAAGCAAGGAGTTTAAAATGAAAAAGTTATTTGCTATTGTTACAACTTTATTTATCGTATGTTCATCAACATTCGCATTTGATGGAAACTTTTGGAAAGAATACGGCGGAGGATTGAAAAACGGAGATTCTCTTGTTCAAGCTGGAGTTGGTTTTGGGGGTATTTTAACTCCAAATGTTAGTTATGAAAGAATGTTCCACATTAATAATACATTACCTTTAAGTTTTGGTGGAATGGCTGGAGTTGGAATTGGCTCAGGTTTATGGGTTGATGCAGCAGCAACAGCAAAATGGCACTTTAATTTTGGTATAGATAAACTTGATGTTTATATTAATGCTATGGCTGGAGTTTATCTTTGGTTGTCTAATGGTGTTCATCCAGGTTTCCTTTGGGGTACTAATGCTGGTGCAACCTGGTTCTTTACAGACAAAATCGCAGCAACTATTGAATCAGGATATCCTTATTGGGTAAACGCAAAATTTACAATGAAGTTCTAGTATAATTGTAACGATTATTTTATAAACATCTCGGAAAATAAAATTAATTTTTTCGAGATGTTTTTTTTCTAGGACATTGAGTTTTTTTGAGTTTTATCAGATTATATAAACAAGACAAAGGTTATTTATAAAACCTTTTTTAATATCTAAAATATGAACGAACTTAGTAAAAAAGAATCTTTTGAAAACGACATTCAAGAAAACATTTCTATTGGAATTTTTGGCACAAAAACAAAAAAAAATCTTGAATTAAAATTAGCACTTCAATGTTATGGTTTCTTTGTAAAATTTATAGAAAATTCTCAAGAAGTTCTTTTTTCTATTGAAGATAATCTTATCCAGTTGCTTTTAATTCCTTCAGAAACAATTTCTACAGAAGAAAAGCAAAATGAAACTTTTAGATTGTGCGAATGTATCCGGAAAAAGTTTATCGTTTATGATTTTCCAATCATTCTTCTTATAGACAAAAATTCTTCTCAATTAGCAGGAAGAATTTATGAACTTAAAATAAATGATTTTCTTTTTGAACCTTTTGATATTTCTGCCCTACTTTCTAAAATTCAAATACTCGATGAATACAAAAAACTTTATTTTGAGAAACAACAACTTTTAAAATCTGAACACGAAAAAAGCGTTCTTCTTTATTCCGTAACTCATAATGTAAATATTCCGCTCACAATTCTTTTAAATGATATTCAAAAATGTTCTTATGAGGAATTTTATAATCAATCTGATGAACTGAAAAATATTTCTGAAAGTGCAAGAGAAATTTCTCTTATAATACAAAATGCTCTAAATTCATATAAAATTTCTGATGGACGATATATTGCTCTTAAAAAAATTGTCAATCTTAAAGAAATTTTAGAAAATGAAAATTTATTTCTTTTTAGAAAAGCTGAATTAAAAAATCAACAATTTAATTTTGAATGTTATGTAAAAAATCCTCGTGTTTTTTGCGATGAAAATAGCTTAAAAGGAATTTATGTAAATCTTGTTGATAATGCAATAAAATATACAAATCCTGGTGGAAATATAACTGTAAAAGTTAGTGAAGATAGAAATTTTCTTTTTCTTTCGGTGATTGATGATGGTCTTGGAATTCCAAAAGAAAAACGAAATCACCTTTTTGAACGATTCGCACAAATTGGAACAAAACCAACTGGACAGGAAAATTCTTTAGGACTTGGGCTTTACGTTGTAAATGAAATTTGCAAACTAAACGATATTTCTCTTGAATATTCAGAAAACGAAAATGCAAAAAGCGGAAGTATTTTTACTGCAAAATTTTCAAAAATCGGATAATATGGAAAAAAATATGCAATCAGATGATGAAAAAGAACTTATTTTAATTGTAGAAGATTCTGAATTTTTAAATGATTTTATTGCAAAAAATCTTGTTGCTCAAAATTATTCTGTAATTCAAAGTTTTTCTGCAAAAGATGCGTTAAAAAAACTTTCAAAAAATGCATTCAGCCTTGTTATTTTGGATTTAAACCTTGGAGATGGTCAAAGTGGAATGGATGTTCTTCATTCTATCCGGCTTCAAAACAAAATGCTTCCTGTTATAATTGTTTCATCTATTCAAAATCAAGACACAAAAATAAAAGGTTTTCGGGAAGGTTGCGATGATTATATTGCAAAACCTTTTTATATTGAAGAATTGCTTTTACGTGTAAAACGAATGTTAGAAAAATTTTCATTTTCAAATTTTGAAAAATCAGTGATTGAAAAATCATATTCTTGTGGAATTTTTGAAATTGATATTGAAAATAGAAAAGTTCTAAAAAGTGGAAAGAATATTCCTATGAGAAAGAAACAATTTGATTTAATCTTATATTTTATGAAAAATCCAAACAGAATTCTTTCGCTAGAATCTATCTTTCAAAATGTTTGGAACGAACCTATTCCTGACGAAAAAACTCTAGAAGCAAATATTTATGTAAATATTAGAACTTTAAGAAATCTGATTGAAGATGATAAAAAAACTCCAAAACACATTCTTTCTGTAAGTAAATGCGGATATATTTTTGACCCAAAATAAGTTTTTATAATATATAACTTGCACGATTTTTTATGAATTCGTGTTTTTTTAAATCGGCTTCGGAAAGAGTTTTATTTAATCCAGATTCAGATTTTGCTGTTTTCGCAAAAAGTTTTCCCCAACCTGCAGAAATTAAAGGCATTTCTTCCATTTCAAAAGTTTCTTTTACAAATTCTTTAAAAAATTCTTTGTTCAAATTATCAAAATCTAAAAAAGTATCTTTTACAATAACACAAAATTCTTCACTTCCAATTCTATAACATTGACCGTATTTTCTATAAAATTTTCTAAAAATAATTGAAATTTCAAGAATAATATTATCAATTTTTTCACGACTATAATTCATTTTAAGTTTTGAAAAATGCTCAATATCAATAATAATTAAAACTGAATCATTTTTTAAGGTATTTAAAGATTTATAAAAACTATTTTGATTTTTTAAATAAGTTTGACTGTCAAGCTGCTGATAAAGCGTATCTAAATAAATAAAATAAACAAACATTGAAATTATAACAGTCGTCCAGGTTATTTGAATTTTAGGAAAAAGAACTTGAATTGTTGTTCCTGACAAAATAAAAATAAAATTCAAAAATAAAATTTTATTTGAATTCTGTAAATATTGTGTTGAAAGAAATATATTTTGAATTAAAAAATAGAGAAGTCCCAACGCGTAAGATATAATATAAACAAAAAATCCTTTTGCACGCGAATAATTATTCATTTCATCAACAAAAAAAACGCTATATCCTCTTTTTGTAATAAGAGAAATAACAAACCACAAATTATAAAGAAACCAAACAAAAATTAACGGATTTATAGTTTTATGTTTCTGAGGATTTGGAAGAAGTGCTTTTCCTAGCGTAAGAAAAAGTAACGGCGTCAAACTAAAACCAAAAAAATTCGCCATAACATGAAAAAACTTAAAACGCACTGGAGAACCATTAAGAATTATTGTAAGAACTTCCATTATGCAAATTATAAAAATAATAAAACAACTTACGCAAAATTGATGTTTTTGATGTCTACTAATTACTGTGCTGCTTTCAATTAAATAAATTAACAACACAAGCGAAAAAATATTTATAAAAGTAATCGCACAAAAATAGGCAGTCATAAGTTTTTTATATCAAAAAAAAGCAATAAAAACAACTGTAGATTATAGGGCAAAATGATGAAATTGTTGATATATAAAATTACTTAAAAACTAAGTTTAAAAATACTTAAAAAATTTATTAAAAAAGATAAAAAAATAACTTTAAATTTGACAAAATTAAAGTTGAGATTTATCCTAAAAATATAAGAAAACTAAGACTCAAAATTATGGAGGATAAAATGAAAAAATCTATTTTATTTGCAGCCGCAACAATGGTTGCTATTTTATGTGTTGGATGTGCTTCTACAAAAGCTGGAGACAGTGCAAAACCAAAATCATCTTTAACAGACCCTAATTATGTTTACAAAATGTATGATGATGTTATTTCTGGAGCAGCTGGAATTGATGCTGAAGAAGCGAATGCAAAATATAATTTTATTGATGCTGAACTTGTAAAATGGGCTCCTGATGGAAACAAAACTTATCTAAAAACTGGAGATTTGTATTCTAAATTCCAATACGAAGATAACACTGGCGACTGGGCAGCTGATATTATGTCTCAAACTTACGAAAAAATTGATGTAGGTGACGATTCTATCATCGCTTTCAATCTTACAATGGCTAAACATCTTGGTTGGATTTTAAACTTCTCTGAACAAGGTGCAAAACCAGCTTCTATCAATAAAGCAGTTTTAAAATTCAAAATGTATATTCCAGCTGAATACGCTGCAGAAGAAGCTAGAGAAATCTGTTCTTTACGTGTAAATGTTCGCGATACAAACTGGGGACTTACTTATCTTGACGGACTTGATAAATGTTCTTTAGTTGATATTGGTGCTGGTTGGCACGTTTGTACAATTGACTTCGCTAACAAAACTTATGAACTTGGTGGAGTAAAAGGAACTTTCACAACAGGTTTTGCTCGTGGAAAACACAATGCTGTAGAAATCCAGTTTGATGGAAAAGGCGGAAAAGCCGTTGCTCCAGTTTATTTTGATTGGCTCACAATTGATGGCTTAAAATAATCTTTAAAACTTGATTTTTAGATTTTAGACGGTTCTGTAATTTTGCAGAGCCGTTTTTTTTTATAAAAACACTAAAAAAATATATCTGATAGACAATTTACAACAAAATAAATCTATTGTAGAATTAAATTTGTTCAAATGGATTTAATTTCTCTAAAAAACATAAAATTTAAATACGAAAAATCAAATTCTTTAGTTTTAGATGACATTTCTTTTTCTATAAAAAAAGGTTCTTACACCGCAATTGTTGGAACTAACGGAAGCGGAAAAAGTACCATTGCTAGAATAATTTGTGGATTAAATAATCCAATTTCTGGAAGTGTTGAGTTTTCCGAAAAAGTAAAAATTGGAATAGTTTTTCAATCACCAAAAAATCAAATTGTCAGCAGCATTGTTCATAGAGATACAAGTTTTGGTCCACAAACACAAAATCTTCCAAAATCTGAAATTGAATTACGAACAATTGAATGTTTAAATGTTGTAGATTTGTTGAGCCATGCGGAATCTGGAACTTCGGAACTTTCTTTAGGTCAAGTACAAAAAACCGCTCTTGCAGGAATGCTTGCTTGTGAACCGGAAGTTTTGATTATGGACGAAGCACTTTCTATGATTGATCCAAAAACTCGTGTAGAAATTTTTGATTTTTTAAAATATTGGCACAAAAAAGGAAAAACAATTCTTCATATCACTCACGATGAAGATGCTTTGAATGATGTTGAAAACGTTATTTGCATACAAAATGGAAAATTATTTTTTAATGGTTCAAAAAATGATTTTTTAAGTGATGAAAAAAATCGACTTTTAATTGCTGGAAATAAAATCCCAAAAACAGATAAAACTCTTTTACAAAAAAAAATAAACAAAGAAATCTCTCTAAAACTTTCTGATGTTTCTTTCTTTTATAATCAAAAATATGGCATAAAAAATATAAATTTTGAATTATATAAAGGAAGTATCACCGCATTAACTGGAGAATCTGGTTCTGGAAAATCTACAATTTTAGAAATTTGTGCAGGATTAAATTGTGATTATAAAGGAAAAATCTTTTGCGAAAATCTTCCAGTTTTAGCACAACAAAATTCATCCGCTGCCCTATTTGAAGCATTTGCTTCTGATGATGTTGCATTCGGTCCAAAAAATCAAGGAAAAACAGGAAAAGAACTTTTAGAAATTGTAAAAAACTCTATGAATTCAAGCGGAATTCCTTTTGAACAATTTAAGGAACGTCATACTTTTGAATTAAGTGGCGGAGAACAAAGACGGCTTTCCATTGCAGGAATTATCGCCTTAAATTCTGATGTAATTTTATTTGATGAACCAACTGCGGGACTAGATTCATTTTCAAAAGAACTTGTTCTAAAAATGTTTAAAGAATTAGCGGAAAATGGAAAAACAATTCTTTTTAGTTCTCATCACCAAGATGAAATTGATTTTTCAGATAGAGAAATTCAAATTTCAAATGGAATTATTATAAAAGACACTTGCAGTTCTTCTGAAAAAGAAGTTATTCCTCCAAAAGAAAATCAATCAGAATTAAAAGAACAAAAATCATATTCTGCAGCAAAAATTATAAACAGTTTACGAAAAGCATCATCTTCAATTGGAAATCCTTCTAATAATAATAAAAAAAACATAATTCAAAAATTACATCCTTCATTTAGAATTTTATTTTTTCTTTTGATGTTTACAATTTCTTTAATTTTAAAATCTGTTTTTGCAAGTTCAATTATGTTTTTAGCGACAATTTTTTATGCTTTAATAAGCGGATTTAAATTAAAAAAACTTTTTTCATCATTTTTAAAAATTTTACCATTTTTACTTTTTTTTACAATTTTACAACTTATATTTAAAGCTCCTCTCCAAGATGAAATTTATTTTACAAATTGGAAATTTTTAACAATAACGCCTTCAAAATTATGGTTTTGTTTAAATTCTTTCCTTAGAACTTATTCTGCAATTTCTTGTATTTGTGCTTTTTTTGTTTCAACTTCCGAATATGATTTGATTGATGGTTTAAAAATTCTATTATTTCCACTAGAAAAAATTAAAATTCCCACTCGATATTTTATTTTAATTATAGAAATCATTTTTAGATTTATTCCATTATTAATAGAAGAAACTAATTCAATTATAAAAACTCAAATCATTCGTGGAAACATGAGAAATGTAAAAGGAACTTGGGGAAAAATAAAAGCATTAATTCCGCTTTTAGTTCCGATAATTATACAAACAATAAAAAGGTCTGAAGCGTTAGCCGATGCAATTACAATGAGAGGATTTTAATGAAAAATGATTTTAACTTTTGTCCAAAATGTGGGAGCAAAAATATAAAATGCGAGAAAAATCATAAATGGATTTGTTCTGATTGTGATTTTGAATTATACAATAACGTTGCTGCTGCTGTTGGAGTGATTATTTATGATAAATATGATAATATTCTTTTGGAAATACGAGCAAAATCACCAAGAAAAGGATTTTTAGCGTTTCCAGGAGGATTTATTGAACCTGATGAAACTGCCGAAAAAGCAGCGATTCGGGAATGTTGTGAAGAAATTGGTGTTGAAGTGCCTGAAGTTCAATTTTTATGCACAAATCCAAACACATATCCATATAAGAATATTGAATACAAAACTTGTGATATTTTTTTTACAGCAAAATTGCCAAATCAGTTTGAAACAATTGATGATTTTATAAAAAATTTGAATGCACAAAAAAGTGAAGTTTTAGGTTTTAAGTCTTGCTGTGTAAAAACTTTCGAAGATATAGAAAAATTGCCACTTGCGTTTGAAAGTGCAATCAAAACTCTAAAAAAATGGATAGAGGTAAAAGATGTATAGACGATTAATTATTGTTTTTGGAATTATTTTTTTAGCTATAATTTCAATTCCCTTTGTACTTTCTAAGACAAAAGACACAATTAAAGAAGTAGGAAAATCAATTTGCTTAACACCAAAATATTTTTCGATAAGAGTATTTTTTATTTATTTTCTTTGTATATGTCTTATTATTTTTATTTTACTTGGATTTCAAGATTCTATTTCAAATTATGTTATGGCAATTTGTTCAGTTATGGGATTTTATCTGGCAAACAAACTTGCTTTTAATATGCACTACATAGGCGTTTTTGAAAAGGGAATTGTTACTCCAGTTGGAATTGGATTTAAATTTTCTGATATAGAAAGTTTTGAAGATGTTCCAGAATCTGATGAATTGACTGATAAAGAACGCGAACAAATGATTTTAATGAACACAAAAAAACTTGGACCGTTAAAAGTAAAATGGACATCTAAGAAAGATTGTGAAAAAATCAAAAAAGCATTAAAAGAAATGAATTATTATAAAAATTAATCTATCTTGACATTAAAAAATATTTTTGATATATTAATCATACATTTTTGGTGTGGTACCCAATCGGTAAGGGACTGGTCTGCAAAACCATCATCGGTAGGTTCGACTCCTATCCACACCTAAAACAATTTGTTTATAAAAGTACTTCTCAAGAAGTACTTTTTTTTTCATTCCGTTGAAGCTACGCTCCGGAATGTTGATATATATAAGTCTGCCAGAAATGGCAGACTTTTTTTTAATTTTTTAACAATCTAAAAGTTTCTGGTGCACCTAAGTAAGATTCAGGCATTTTTTCATTTGCAAGATGAATTACAATTTTTTCCAAAACGATATTTGGCGTTACTGGATAAATTCGCAAACAATTTAAACCTTTCTTACAATTTTCATAAACAGAACAAATTCTAATATTGTTTGAAATATCACTTCCCCAAGGTTCTTGATTATCTCCAACAGAAAAATCTTTTTCGACAACATCTTTTAATAATTTATTTTTATTAATTTCTGCTACAAATTGAAGTTTATTGTCTTTATACGCTGGATTTGAAGGATTTAAATAAAAATCAAAAGAATAAACTCCTTCTTCTTCCAATGCAAATTTATATTCAACAAAAGGAGCATTTTTCAAATTAGAAAAATTTTCGTTCACTACACTTGATTTTACAGCACTTAAACTTTTTCCATATCCTTCTAAAATATCAAATCCTCGTGAAAAATTAAAATGTTCAGCTTCAATACTTATATATTTTGTAGTTTGAACAAAAGTTCCTTCTGGATAGACCATCTCAGAAAGATTTAAAGATAAAGCTGCATCAATATAAACGTTTACAAGAATTTTTGATCCATGTCCATCATCACTTTCTATTGTGAGAAGAGTTTTTTTATTTGTATCAAATTTTAATTTTTCTCTATCAATTTTTAAAATGAGCGTTTTGATTTTCTTCTCTTCATCATTTGAAATTTCATAAGAAATCCAAGAATTTTCATTATCATCATGAAGTTTTACTTCTAATTTAATATCATCGTTAGAACAATTTGCAATAAAGATTTTTGCTTCTTTTACAGTAGGATTTTTAAAGTCGTCTAAGTAAAGATTTCTATCTGTCCAATCTTGACCCGAAGTTGTTTTTTCAAATCCGTCAATCCAAGCCAAAATTCTTTTTTTTCTAGTTGGCTCAACTAAACTATAAATTGGATATTTATTTTCTGCCTCACACCAATGCGAAAATCCAAAATGTTCAGACCAACTCATTGCATAAAATTTTCCATCATCAATTTTATCAAAACTTTCAACCAGATTTTTATCAAATTCATAACATTCACGAACTTTTTTTGCATAAAAATTCGCAGCGATTGCATTTTTTGAAGCAAACCATTGATTTTTTCCTGAATAAAGTTGCATTCGTAAAACATTCATTGTTCCACATGCTGGATAATAAATTTGAGAATAAAAACCTGCTTTTAAGGATTCTGGAATTTCTTCTAAAAGTTTTATTGATTTTTGAATTATATTTTCTGCTTTTTCCAAAATAAAATCAGATTCACCAAAATTTACAGGATGAAAAGTATCTGATTGTAAACTTTCTGTTCTTCTTAAATTTGTTAATTTTGTATAACCATTTAAAATTTCATAAATTTCATCTTTTTGATTTTGTGATAAAATATCGAAATTTTTAGAAATCCATTGTTTTGTGTAATTTTGTGTTGAAAAATCATTTTTTCCATATTTTTCATAATCATAGGCTAAATCTAAAAAATAATTTAAAGGAAATTCGTTTGTAACAATATCTCCAACATTAACAATCCACAAATCTTTTATTCCAAATTCATAAGCGGCACACATTTGTTCTTTTACTTTTGGAAGATATGATGTATTTATCCATTCATAAGAAAAAGGCCAGCCATGATAATCAAAATGATAATACATTCCATATCCGCCTTTATGAGAACGCATTTTTTTTGTAGGAACAGTTCTAAGATTTCCATGATTATCATCACAAAGCATTAAAGTAACGCCTTCTAATTCTGGAGAATTCATTAAACCTTTTGTATGTTTATCTCCATAAAAATAAGGCTCAACTTCTTTATAAAGTGCTAACATTCGTGGAACTTTTTCCAAATTTTGATTTACGTATTTTTTTATCAACTGATTTTGAGTAGAAATTACATCTTTTAAAAGATTTATATTATCTTTTAAGGTTGCGTTTTGCATGATTGCTGTATCGGCTTCTCCTCTCATTCCAATTGTAATCACATTTTCAAAATTTCCGTTGCGTTTTAATCCATCTTCCCAAAATTTTGTAATGCCTTCTTTATTTGTTCTAAAATTCCAAGCATCACCATAAATAGAATTTTTTCCTCGTAAAAATCTATATTCTTCGCCCGCTCGGCAACAAGGTTCGTGATGACTTGTTCCCATTATAATTCCAAGTTCATCAGCGAGTTGTGCATTTAAAAGTTCTGGTCCATCATCACTAAAACGTGCAGACCACATTGCCGGCCAAAGATAATTTCCTTTTAAGCGCAAAAGAAGTTCAAAAACATGTTCATACATTTTAGCGTTGAATCCACCAAAACGTTTGTTTGTCCAATTTCCAAAAGCAGGCCATTCATCATTTATAAAAAATCCACGATATTTTACAGAAGGCTCTTTTGAAACAAAATTTAACGATTTATCAATTATAACAGAATCTTTTTTGCAAGGTTTCATATCTAGCCAATCAACAAAAGGAGAAACTCCCAATAATTCTGATAAATGAAAAAGTCCGTAAATTAAACCACGTTTATCACTTCCGGCAATTACAATTGCAGAATTTATTCTTGGAAGTTCAAAAAAAGGATTTTCAACAACATTAAATAAAAAAACTTCATTTTTTCCACGAACATCTGACAAATTTATTTTTTTTTCTAATTCTAGTTTTTGAAGAACTGGTGAAGTGTCTGCAATTGCAAAAATCAAAAGATTTCCTTCAAGTGCGTTAAGATTTTCTCCATATTCAGGAAGAGAATCTGTAACTCTTTGAATATCTAAACGGACTTTATCTGCAATTTTTTTTACACCAGAATGAATTGAAGGTTCTATATAAAAAGTAAGATTTGATTGTATTCCATTTTTTTTAATTTCCATAATTACCTCTTTAAAAAGTATAACACTTAAAAAAAAATACTTACAGTAAGATAATTATGAAAATTAGTTCGTTTTTTAAGAATAAGAGAATTCCATTAAAAAAGGCTATCAATTTATATTTTGATAGCCTTCGTTTTAGATTTTATTTTTTAGATTTTTTTTGTTCACTAGGTTTTGATTTTGCACCTGCGACGGCAGCAGCCATTTTTGATTGTGCAGCAGTTAAATCATTACACATAAGAATTGGCTGACCTGTTGCATCTAAACAGTCTCTCCATAAAGAACCTTCTGGATCGACTGCATTTCTGTGAGCAGTTACCGCTTTTATTGGAAGATGAACAAATTTATCATGAACTAAACCAATTACACATTTTGTTTTTCCAGCCATTGCAGCGTGAACTGCATTGTTTCCAAGTCGTTCACAATAAATAGAATCTGAAGCAGTTGTAACAGATGCTCTTACTTGGTAAGAAGGGTCAATATATTTTAAATTGATTTCAATCTGTTTTTCTTTAAAATATTTTTCAATTTCTGATTTTAAGAATAATCCAATATCAGATAATTTTTTATTTCCAGAAGCATCTGTTGCACCTGTACTTTCTAGTAAATCTTGTCCAGCACCTTCAGAAACAACAATTACAGCATGACCACGTTTTGCAAGACGACGTTCAAGACAAGCTAAAAATCCGTTTTCGCCATTCATTTCAAAAGGAACTTCTGGAATTAAACAGAAATTTGTTTCATGTGATGCTAAAGCGGCTTCTGTTGCAATAAAACCTGCCTCACGTCCCATAAGTTTTACAAGACCAATTCCGTTTATCTGACTTGCTGCTTCCATGTGAACTGCGGCAACTGCTTCTTTTGCTCTTTGAACAGCTGTTTCAAAACCGAAAGAACGATCTATAAAAAGTAAATCGTTATCAACAGTTTTTGGAATTCCTACAACTGCACATTTCATTCCGCGTTTTTCAACTTCACAAGCAATATCATAAGAACCACGTTGAGTTCCATCTCCACCAAGAATAAAAAGCATATTGATGCCATCGCGTTCAAGGCAATCTACAATTTCAGAAACTCTAGTTCCACCACCGCGACTTGTTCCAAGATAAGTTCCACCAATTTTATGAATTTCATCAATAAGATAGCGGTCTAATTCTATAGGCTCATATCCTTCTTCCGCAAAAAATCCATGGAAACCATATTGATAACCTTTTATTGTTTTTACTCCATAACGAGTGTTCAAACAACGAACAATTGCACGAATAACATCATTTAATCCAGGACAAAGTCCACCGCAAGTACAAATTCCTGCTTTTGCATGAGCTGGGTCAAAATAGATTTTTTCACGAGGACCAGCTTTTTCCATTAAATTTGAAGAATCTAGAACAATTGTTTTTGATTTATCGTAAACATTAACTTCTGAAATAACATAAGAATCATCACGAACATAATTTGCTGTATAATCACCATGAACTGTAGAAAGTTTTATTGGAGAATTAATAGTACAAGGTCCCAAATTTTCTATTGTAAAATCAAATTTTTCTTCAGACATCTGAACACTCCTATATAATGAAATTAGAACAATTTCCAATTTCTAAAATGATTTTTTGTAGATTCTCTAAATTTTAAGAGATTTATCAAATCATATTTTATCAATTGATTATTTATTTCGCAAGGGCTAGAAAAAATATTCAAATTTGCACAAAGTACTTGAAAAAATAAAAAAGATTTTATATTATATTATCACTTGCCGGGATGGCGGAATTGGTAGACGCCCAGGACTTAAAATCCTGTGCCGAGCAATCGGCGTGCCAGTTCGATTCTGGTTCCCGGCAAAAGCCTTTCTGTAATAACAGGAAGGCTTTTTTTTTATCTAAAGGATTTTTTATGGAACCACATTCTTATTCTCAAATTTGTACATTCAAATCAATTGATGATATAAAAGGCAAACACGTTACTGTTATGGGTTTAGGCTTAAATGGTGGAGGCGAAGCTGCAGTTAGATTTTTTCTAAAAAAAGGTGCTTACGTAATTGCCACAGATATGAAAACTGAAGAACAATTAAAAGCAACTGTAGACCGCATAAATTCTGATAAATCGTTAAAACTTTCTAATTTAACTTACAGACTTGGAGAACATCGGATAGAAGATTTTGAAAATGCAGATTGTGTAATAAAAAATCCGGGCGTAAAATATGAAGGAAATAAATTCTTAAAAGCAGCAAAAGCAATTGAAACAGATTTAAGTATTTTTTTACGTTTTACAGATTGCCCAATTATCGCGGTAACAGGAAGTAAAGGAAAATCTTCCACCGTAAGTGCAATTTATTATGGATTAAAAACTGCCGGATATAAAACTTTTCTAGGTGGAAATATAACCGTAAGTCCGTTAAGTTTTTTTGATGAAGTTTCTTCCGACACACCAGTTGTAATTGAATTTTCATCTTGGCAACTTGCAGATTTACGTGGAAGAAAAGTTTTAAAACCTCATATCGCAATTATTACAAAAATTGTTCCTGACCATCAAAATTGGTACGGAAATATGGAAGATTATGTTGCAGATAAACGCTTAATTTATAAAAATCAAACAAAAGGTGATTATTCTATTTTTGATGCAGAAGATGATGATAAAGGAACAGAACCAGACAAAAAACTTCATCCAAATGCGACAAGTTGGGGAAATCTTTTTTCAGAAGAGTCAAAAGGAACAATTCTCCGTTACGGAAAGTCAAATCTTAAAAATAAAAATATAAAATATGGCGTTTGGCAAGACAAAGATGATGATGGCAATTTTTGTGGAAAAGTTTTTTTACCACAAATGGAAAAACCAGAAATCATTTTGAAAAAACTTTCTGTTCCTGGCGAACACATGAAAACTAATGTTTTAAATGCAGCTTTAGTTTTATTTCTTATGGGAATAGATTCAAAACGAGTTTCAGAAATTTGTGGAGGATGGACAGGAATTCCTCACAGATTGCAATATTTTCATAATTGGAAAAAATCAGAAAATACAAATTTTAAATTTTATAATGATTCTTGTTCAACAGTTCCTGAATCTGCAGTTGCTGCAAGTCAGTCTTTTGGAAAATCTGTTTTTTTAATAACTGGAGGAACAGATAAAGGATTAGATTTAACACCAATTACAAATTTGCTTTTAGAAAAAAATAAAAAATCGGATTTTTTCCCAGTAAAAGATGTCTATTTTTTAGAAGGAAGTGCAACTCAAAAAATAATTCCAATCTTAGATGAAAACAAAATAAATTATAAAGGACCATTTAATTCACTTTCAGAACTTTTAGAAAACTTAAAAACAAATTTAAATAAAATAGATAATATAAAGGATGAAATTATAGTTTTTTCTCCAGGAGCAACTAGTTTTGGAATGTTTCAGAATGAATTTGATAGGGGAAATCAATTTATGGAAACCGTAAAAAAAATCTTCTAAATGAAGAAGAAACTTGTATTTGCTTTTTGCAAGATTAGTTAATGTAAAAGGAGTTATTTTATGAAAAAATTTAAATTTTTATTTATTCTCTCCATATTTTTTGTATCTTGTGCTACAACAATTGAAACTGAAAAAAATAATTCATCATCTATCTTAAAAGAAAATGAAGGTTTTATTCTACTAAGAATTTTAAATCCTAATGTAGGCAAGACAATTGATAAATTTTATTACACAAATGGAAAAATTGTCCAAAATCAATCTTCATTGCACTTAAATTCTGATTTACAATACGTCGAGTCAAGGCACGCTCCGCTTAAAGCCTTGAGTTCGCCGTTTTTAAAGTTTTATTAAACCTTAAATAAAAAAAAAGCACCTGGCTCTTTTTCCACTTTTACTGTTGCAAATGAAATTTCTGAACAATTTGTTATATTAAAAGCAAAGAAAGGTTCTTATGGTATTGTAAAGGTGGGAAAAAATTCTGAATACTTTAATCCGTATTTATTTAAAGTTGAACCTGGAGTTGTAAATTATGTAGGCGATATAAAACTTGATATTGTAACTGGCAGAGTTTTGGTTTGGCATGAGATTGAAGACTTTTATGATCTTTCTGTATTAGACAATTTTGATGAAATCTTAAATTTAAAAGAATCTTCTGATTTTTTATCAAATTATTCAAATTTTAAATTTATTAATCAGTCAAAAAAAGTAGAAATAATGCATCCTCTTTATTGCCATGTAATTCGTGATAAATAATTTTTTCATATATCTCTCTCTTTTATTGTAAATCACAATTTTAACATAGTAAGTCCTAATATTTCAGAACTTACTATGTTTTTAATTTTACAATTTTTTTATAATTTATAATTCAATGCAGAAACGACTGCGGCAATTCCTGCTCGTCCAACGTTAGAACTTTTTCCAACTCCCCAAGAATCCTCACCATCTTCTTTTGTAATATGAACATAAGCCATTGCTTTTGTGTCGGAACCTTTTCCTATAGAATGTTCATGAAAAGATACAATATTGAATTTTGGAACTGGAGTTTGTTTTAAAGCATTTACGAAAGCATCCAAAGGACCGTTTCCGTTGCCGCCGATGGCGTAATCTTTTCCTTCCCAAGAAATTGTTGCCATAATTGCAACTTGTTCAGAATCATCACTTCCACGTTCGCCTTCTATATGTCGCTGAGAAAGTTCTTTAATGGTGAATGGTGATTTTGTATTAAGCCACGTGTCTTCAAATGCTTTATAAACTTCTTCATTAGAAATTTCTCTTTGCAATTTGTCTGCAGTATGTTTTACGACATTTCCAATAAAAGGATGCATTGCTTTTGGAGCAACAATTTCATAATCATGCTCAAGAATATAAGCCGCTCCACCTTTTCCGCTCTGACTGTTAATTCTGATAATTCCTTCATATTGGCGACCAATATCATGTGGGTCAATTGTAAGATAAGGAACATCCCAAAGTGCATTATCTTCCATTTTTACGCGAGCCGCCATTCCTTTACGAATTGCATCTTGATGAGAACCAGAAAAAGCTGTAAACACAAGTTCACCAGCATAAGGCTGTCGAGGAGGAACTCCCATTCCTGTAAATTTTGTGTATTCTTCAACAAGATGAGGAATATTTGAAAAATCAAGTTCTGGATCTACGCCTTGAGAAAACATATTTAACCCAACCGTTACAACATCCAAATTTCCAGTTCTTTCACCATTTCCAAAAAGACATCCCTCAACTCTATCTGCACCGGCTAAAAGTCCAAGTTCACACTGAGCAACGCCTTCTCCACGGTCATTATGATTATGAAGCGAAATTATAAGCGATTCTCTATTTGGAATATTCTGACAGAAATATTCTATTTGATCTGCAAATTGATTTGGTAAAGCACATTCTACAGTTGTTGGCAAATTTAAAATTATTTTATGATTTTCATCTGCGGCATCACCCCACTCTTTTACGACAGCTTCGCAAACTTCAATAGCGTAATCAATTTCTGTTGTTGAAAAACTTTCTGGAGAATATTCAAGACGAATATCAGTTCCTTCGCTCATAGAAAGACATTTTTTTACACAACGGATTCCATCAACTGCAATTTGTTTTATTTCATCTTTTGATTTATTAAATGTATATTTTCTTTGAGATGGAGATGTTGAATTATAAAGATGAAAAATCGCTTTTTTACATCCTTTTAAAGATTCAAATGTTTTTTTTATTAAAGATTCTCTAGCTTGGCACAAAACTTGCAAAGTAACATCATCTGGAACATGATTTTCTTCAACCAATCTTCTCATAAAATTAAATTCAGTATCAGAAGCAGAAGGAAATCCAACTTCAATTTCTTTAAAACCAATTTTTACAAGCAAATCAAAAAACGCAAGTTTCTGTTCAACGCCCATAGGATTAATAAGTGCTTGATTTCCATCTCGTAAATCGACAGAACACCAAATTGGTGCTTTTGTAATTGTTTTTGTAGGCCATGTTCGATTAAATGATGGAACTGGTTCAAAAGGTTTGTACTTTCCGTTTACTTTCATATTTTACCTCTTTTCTAAAAAATCCTTACATAAATCAAAATATATTTTTGATTTAATTTATTAATACATAAAAAAAGACCCGCCGCAACTGCGACAGGTCTAAAATTGCTAATTAAATATTTAACACACTACCTATCAGCCACGGCTATTTTTGAGAAGATAAAGATAGTAGTAGTAGGTTCATGTGTTTCATAAATACTAAAGTAATTCAATTTTTATAAATTGTCAATGCTATTTTTTTGAAAATCTATTTAGAAAATTCTTCCAAAACTGATTTATAAATAGAAAGACCTTCTCTTATTTCATTTTCTGTAATTACCAATGGAGGTAAAAATCTTACAACATCAGAACCAGCAGTTGTTGTACAAAGACCTTTTTCAAGACAACATTTTTCTATATCAAAAGGTTTTATTTTTGAATCAATTTGAGTTCCAATCATCAAACCTTTTCCGCGAACATCTTTTACAATTGGAAAATTCCAACTTGAAATTTCACCTCGAATTACATCTCCAAGATGATTTACTCTATCCAAAAAATCTGGAGAAGAAACTGTTTCTAAAACAACAAGACCTGCTGCACAAGCAAGAGGATTTCCTGCAAAAGTTGATTGATGATCACCTGCAACAAAAACATCTTTTGCTTTTCCACGGAACAAACATGCACCCATTGGAACTCCGCCAGCAATCCCTTTTGCTAAAGTTACAACTTCTGGTTCAATTCCAAGCCAATCAGAAGCTAAAAAAGTTCCAGATCTTCCTACTCCAGTTTGAACTTCATCACACATAACAATTGCACCTGCATCACGAGCCGCTTTTGCCGCAGCACAAGCCCAATTTTTATCAACAAGATTAACTCCACCTTCACCCTGAATACATTCTATAAAAAGTGCTGCTGTCGTATCATCAAAAGCTGATTTTAAAGCATCATAATCGCCAACTTTTATAGTTTTAAATCCTTCTGGATAAGGAGCAAAACATTCTGGATGAAATTTTGATTGACCTGTTGCAGTGAGAGTTGCTAAAGTTCTCCCATGAAAAGAAGATTCCAAAGTTACAATAGTTTTTCGTTTTTCACCGCCATTTAATTGTCCATATTTTCTAGCTAATTTAATTGCAGCTTCATTTGCTTCTGCACCAGAATTTCCAAAATAAACGCGTTCAAAACCTGTGATTTTTAAAAGATTATTTGCGAAATCAAGTCCAACATCAGAGAAATAATAATTTGAAATATGAATTTCTTTTTTTACTTGATTCGATATTGCTTTTACAAGAGGTTTATAATTATGTCCCAAACAATTAACACCAATTCCAGAAATAAAATCGATATATTTTTTGCCGTTTGAATCCCAAAGCGTAGAACCTTTACCTTTCGTAAAAATTAAATCAAAAGAACCATAATTATTTACAACAATTTTTTCCATCATTTCCTCTTTTTGATTATAAAAATTTTATTCGATTATAAACCTAATATTTTTATATTACTAGAGATTTTTTTGATTTTTTTTCTAAAGAAAATCTGTCTTTTTTTGTAAAAATTAAAAGATTTGGCTTTTTAGATTTTCCATCTCAATTCGCTCGAGTAAAGTTTCTATTGAAATTTGAATTATTTCAAGAAGTTCTTTATCTTCGAGATAAATTGCTAGATTTTTTATACTTTCCAAAACTTTTTTTATCATTTCATTTGAAATATCTTCTTTTTTTGTTTCTAATTGATATTTAAAATCATCGCCTAGAATTCCTGATTTTAAAAGTGCTATAGAAGTATTCAACAAACCAGGTTTTCCTGACATTTTGGAAATTAAATATTCCATAAGAAGCCGCATTTTACAAGAAGTAAAAGATTTTCTCTCTTCTTCAGGAAGATATGAAATTAAAACTTTTAATTTTTTAAATAATTCAATTTCTTCTTCATATTTTAATTCATCTTCATCATTTTTTAAGATATTTTCTATTTTTTCCAGCATTTTTTCTGCTGAAATTATAAAATCTTTTTGAGTAACATTAGATTCATCATTTGAATTTTCTGATTTTGAATTATTTACAACTTCTGGAATTTTATTAATTGCTTCTTGAATAGATTTTTCTGTCTTTTCTTGAAATTTCTCCTGCATTTTTGCTAATTGTTCTGCCGTTTTTTGAGCAACAAAAGCCGCTTGCATTGCTTGAGATGCATTATCCATTGCCATTTTTTGCATTTCCATTGTAGTTTGATTTGGAAAATCTGTTCTTGGCACTTGAAAATCTTTATTTTGATTTATAGGTTCAATTTCTTTTTCTTCTGATAATTCTCCAAAATCAAAATCATCTTCTAAAGTTTTTGGAGGAACTTCTTCTTCAAAATTTTGTGATTCATCTCCAGATTGCTCATTTTCTTCAGATTGCACATTTTCTTCAGATTTTAAATCATCTTCAATAAAATCATCATCTTGTGAATCGTCATCAATAAAATCATCGGATTGGAAATCGTCAAAATCTTCTTGAACTTTTGGGTCGAAAAATTGTGGAGTTGGAACATTTTCATTTTCAGAAGGGGCTTCTTCAACTATTTCTTCATCAGATTTAGGATTTTCATCTTCTAATAAATCATCATCGAAATTATCGAAAAAATTATCTTCATCTTCGACAAGACCTTCTTGAAGTGGAATATTATCGCCCATTTGAGTAAAGTCAAAATCATCATTTTCTTCGTTTTTTTCTTCTAAAACTGGCTCTTCAGAAGGAATTTCTTCTTTTATTTCTTGATTTTGTTCAACTGGAATTTCTTGCTTTGGAATTGTGTTCTTTTCAATTTTTTCTGTAACGTTTTGGATTTTTTTATTTGCAAGAACATTTGGCGTTCTTAAAGACAAACTTTTATTGTAAGAATCTAAGGCTTTTTGTAAATCGCCTTTATTTTCAAAAATCCGTCCAAGAATATTGTATCCGTCTGGATTTTGTGGACGTCTTTCTATAAATTCGTTTGCATATTTTTCTGCGTTTTCGTATTTTCCAATTTGAGAATAACGAGTCGCGGCAGAAAGCATATAATCTTTGTAGTGATGATTTAATCTTTTTATTTTGTCATAATATTTTTTAGCTTCTTCTTCATCATCTTTACAAATATAATATTGTCCGTATAAATCTAGAATCTGAATATCTTTTTCGTTTGTTTCATCGTTAAGTTCTTTTATATTTGAAAGAGCGGTATCATAATCTTGAGAAGTTAACAAAGCGTGAACATATTGTTTGCGAATATCTTTATTTTCTGGTTCAATTTCCAACGCACTTAAAATTGTATCTAACGCTTTATCGAGTTTTTCGCCTTTTTCGAGTGATTCTGCAAGTCCTGAAAGAATTTTTACATCATTTTGTTTGTAAGAATCTGCTTTTTTAAACGTTTTTTCTGCTGAATCATAATCATACTGATTTAAATAAATTTTTCCTAAAAGGCAAAGCAAATCTGTATCTGTTGGATGAAGTTTGATTGATTGTTGAACTAAATTTTGTGCATCTTTATTTTTTTGTGCTTTAATTAAAAGTTCTGAAAAATCTCTGATTGCATCAATCCAACCTGGACGAGTTTTTAATGCCGCCTGATAACATCTAATTGCATCTGGAATATTTTTTGAAACTTCATACGCTCTTGCAAGATTATAATTTAAAATCGGATGATTTTGATCTATTTGGAGTCCGCGTTTATATGAGTTGATAGATTTTTCATAATTTTTTTGAGCAAAATAAATTGAACCTAAATGATTATAAGCTAAAACATCATCAGGATTTTCATGAATTACAAATTCAAAAGCATCTATTGCATCTTTAAAATTTCCCATTTCTTTATAGGTGAATCCTAAATTATAATAAACACTTGCAGAATCACGACCTTCATCCACCGCTCTTTGCAAAATCGCTATTGAATCTTCGTAACGATTTAAACGCCGGTAAATTGCACCTAAACTGTTCATAGCTTCTATATAATGAGGATAAAAAGTTATAATTTGCTGATAATAAGGAATTGCCTTTTCATCTTCATGATTTTGAACATAAATACTTCCAAGTTGTTTTAAATATTCAACATTTGAAGAATCTTCATTTAGCAGCATTTTGTAAAGTCTTGCTGCGGTAGAAAAATCGTGAGATAAAACTGCACCTTTTGCTTTTGTAAGAATTAGATTTTTTTCCATAATTTTTATCCTTTTTTAATAACGTGCCAATGGACGTGCAAAAACTTCTTTTGATAAATTTCCAATTATATTTTCATCAAAAATAGACCAAGCCGCAACAGCAAAATAATAAATTCTGCCATTTTCTAATCCGGAAACTGTAAACGAAGAAACTGAACCAACGTTTATTGGTGATTCTCCTTCAACTGCAATTCTTCCTAAATATTCACCGGGTCTATTTCCGTAATATAAATAATATCCGCCAACTGTATCATCAACAGAATAATTCCAACTGACTGTTACTTTTCCATTTTCGGCAACCGCTTTTACAACAAAAGGTGGCAACGGAAGAGGAATTTCTGTGTAATCTAAAGTAATTTGTGTGATAGAAGGCGTTTTTTCTCCATTTCCGTCTGGAAAAAGTTCTGCTGCAACCTGAAAATAAAGTCCTGCTACATCAGAAATTTTTTCTCCATTTTGAACAGGTTTCCATTCTGGATAATTATCTGTCCAATCATAATAATTATCTCCGGAACGCACATAAAAACAAATTTCAGTTTGAGAAGGAATTGAAGTTTGTGCCGTTAATGAATTTAATTTTGAACCTTTTGAAACAATAATTGGTTTAGTTACAAATCGTCCACCTTGAGGAACATACATTGTAAAATCCATTTTTCCTGCATTTTCGGCAGACTGATAAGTTGGAAATTCAAAAGGACTTCTTGAAATTCTAAAATCATCAATTTCGCCAGTATAATTTGAACAGATTTCAACTTGAGAAGGCACTCCTAAATTTACAAAAAATAATTCTCCATTTTCAAATCCGTTTGAAGTTACAAAAATCAAATCTTCAGTTATTCCATTAACTTTATATTCTAAAAGCCCCGTATCTGAATTAAAAGAAAGAACATGATAAGACCATTTTTCAGGAATAATTTTTGTATGACCTTTTAATACAATTTCCTTAAAATCTATATTTTCTGGAGAAGAAAAAATATTATTAAAATTCCATTCTAAATGACCTTCATAAAAACTTGCATTTATAAGTTGATAAATAAGAGAACCGTCTTTATTTTTTGAAGATTCCCAATTAAAAATATTTTCTCCGTTTTCAACTAAAGAAGGATTTAACCAAAATTCAATCGTAAAAGAACTATGCAATCCTTCCGAACCAAAAAAACTTCCAGAATTTCCTAAAATATATAATCCACCAAGATTTCTACTTAATCCTGCGAGTTTTCCCATTTTAGTTTGATTAGATGATTTTAATCCGTTTGAAATAATTTTATAATTTCCGTATACAATTGGCGAATTTTGAGATTCAAAATCTATGAGTAAATCTGTATTTTCATCAACAGAAAAAGAATTTGTATCTAATTGAATACAATCGTAACCAAAACGACCTTTTCCTTTTGTAATATTTTCTTCGGATTGAAAATCTGACCATCCATTACTTCCACCCAAAATAATTTCTTTGGCAGAAAGATTTAAAAGATTTATAAAAAATAAAACTACTAAAAATTCATATTTTTTGATACAATTTATCTTCATAAAAATGACAGATAAAACTATACGTGAAAAATTACACGAAACAGCTTTAAAAGCTCCCTTATTAAGTGGCGTTTATCTTTGGCGAAATGCCGAAAACGTCGTAATTTATGTAGGAAAAGCTAAAAATCTTAAAAATCGTTTATCATCCTATTTTTCAGGACAAAAAAACATAAAAACAAGACTTTTAATTTCCCACGCAACTTCAATTGAATACATCACAACAGCAAACGAATATGAAGCGTTGCTCTTGGAAAACAATCTTATAAAAAAATATAATCCCCGCTACAACATTTCTCTAAAAGATGGAAAATCTTATCCGGTTTTAAGAATTACCAGCGAAGATTTCCCCAAAATTTTTAAAACAAGACGAATACTTCAAGATGGCTCAAAATATTTTGGTCCTTTTCCAAATGTTTATGCGTTAGACACATTTATTGAAACAATTTTTAAACTCTACCCGATTAGACATTGCAGAACTTTTAGAAAACGAGATGCACCTTGTCTTTACTATCACATGGGGCAATGCAAAGCACCTTGCTGCAACAAAATTTCACAAAAAGACTACAATCAATTAATCGGTGAAATTATAGAACTTCTTGAGGAAAAAGGCGATAAAACAGTTTCAAAATTAACTGATGAAATGAAATTAGCAGCGAAAGAATTAAATTTTGAAAAAGCGGCTCGGCTACGTGATGGCATAAAAGCGTTAATGATTATGCAAAATCAAAATATTGTGGAAAGTTTTGATTCTGAAGATAGAGATTATATTGCCTGGTTTAGTGAAGGCGAATTAGTAAGTTTTACAGTTTTGAAAATCCGAGATGGTAAACTTTTAGGAAGAGAAAATTATCGTGTAGAATCTTTAAATGATGATGATGATTTAATTGGTGAATTTATGTCAGTTTATTATGAAGATTCAAAATCAATTCCGCCAACAATTTTTATTCCGCCAACAAATGAATATCAACACATTCAAAAATGGCTTACAGAAGAAAAAAAATCAAATTCAAAAATCATTTTAGTTTTAACAGAATATAAAGCAAATCAACTTGAAAATAAAAATGAATTTCCAAATTCAAATTCTTCTAGAGATATTGCGGCAATTCAAATGGCAAAACAAAATGCTCATGAAGATATTGTTCGTAGACTCAGAGACCGCGGTGATGTTCCTGCAATGGAAGAATTAAAATCAAAATTAGGATTAGACTCTTTACCAATTAGAATTGAAGGTTTTGATATTGCTCATATTGGTGGAAAATGGCCAGTTGCATCTTTAATCAGTTTTTATAATGGAAATCCAGACAAGAAAAATTATCGCTATTTCCGATTAAAAACAACCGATGGCTTAATAGACGATTTTGCTTCGATGAGAGAAGCGGTTTCTCGCAGATATACAAGACTTTTGAATGAACAAGCAGATTTACCAGATTTAATTTTGATTGATGGTGGAATTGGACAAGTAAACGCTGTAGAAGGAATTTTAAATTCTTTAGGATTAAATATTCCGGTTGCTGGACTTGCAAAACGTGATGAAGAAATTTATCTTCCGGGAAATTCAACTCCAATCTGTCTTCCAAAACGTTCTGACGCTTTAAGACTTTTACAACGCGTACGAGATGAAACTCACAGATTTGCAACAAGTAGAAATCAAAATCTTAGAACAAAAGAAAATACAAATAATATTTTTGAAGAAATTCCAGGAATTGGAGAAAAACGGGCAAAAAAATTGCTTTTAAATTTTACAACATTAGAAAATCTTGCAAATTCGGAAGAATCTAAAATTGCAGAATGTCTTCATATTTGTGCAGAAGATGCAGCAGAAATTTTATTAAAAGCAAAAGAATTATCAAAAAAACGAGAAGAAAAAAAATCTCAACAAAAACAATCTTTAGGAATTGCAGGAACTACAAAAGAAAAAGCGGCTCAAGCAAAATACATAAACGATTTAGCAAATCTTGCGTTGAATGTTGCTGAAGAAGATGACGATTATCAATAATTTTTTTAAATTTTAATCATCAAACTTTTCAACAACAAACAAATTTTAATTTTTGCAAGATTTTAGAAATTCAACAAATAATGGTGATGGATTTGTTGGACGACTTTTGAATTCAGGATGGAATTGAACACCCAAATGAAATCTGTTTTGAGAAGAAGAAATTTCTACTGCTTCAACAAGATTTTCGTCTGGAGAAGTTCCACTAATTACTAAACCAGATTTTTCCATTTGTTTCCTATAATCATTATTAAATTCATATCGATGGCGATGTCGTTCTTCTATCAAATCTTTTTTATAGGCTTTTTTTAATAAAGTTCCATCTTTTATTTTACAAGGATACTTTCCAAGACGCATTGTTCCACCTTTGATAACGCCTTCTTGACTTTTCATCAAATCAATTACTGGATTTTCGCAAATTTCATTAAATTCCCGGCTGTTTGCATCTTTTAAACCTAAAACATTTCTTGCAAATTCAATAACGACAATTTGCATTCCAAGACAAATTCCAAAATATGGAAGATTGTGAACTCGTGCATAATTACAAGATTTTATCATTCCTTCAATTCCGCGTTGTCCAAATCCACCTGGCAAAATTATTCCTGCACAATCACCAAAAATTTCATCAGAATTTTCATCAGTTACAGAATCGCTATCAACCCATTTTATTACAACTTTTTTTCCAACAACAAAACTTGCGTGATTCAAACTTTCAACAATACTCAAATAAGAGTCGTGAAGTTTTACATATTTTCCAACTAAAGCAATTTGGATTTCACCTTTTCTTGAATGAATGTTTTTTACCATCTGTTCCCATTCTGATAAATCACATTTTGTATTTTCAATTCCAAGTTCACGACAAACAACATCATCCATTTTCTGCCGATGCAACATAAGAGGAACTTCATACAAACTAGGAAGCGTTTCATTATCAATTACACAATCATCAGCAACATTGCAAAAAAGAGAGATTTTTTTACGAATTTCTTCAGGAATTGGTTGAAGACAACGAGTAACAATAATATCAGGATGAATTCCAACCGACATCAACTCTTTTACCGAATGTTGAGTTGGTTTTGATTTAAATTCATCAGAACCAGAAATATAAGGAACTAAACAAACATGAATAGAAAGACAATTTCGTCTACCAATTTCAATCATCAACTGACGAATTGCTTCCAAAAACGGCTGACTTTCAATATCGCCAATCGTTCCACCAACTTCAACAATACAAACATCGGCATTAGAAACTTCTGCATTTTTTAAAATAAAATCTTTAATAGCATTTGTTACGTGCGGAATAATTTGAACAGTTTGACCAAGATATTCGCCTCTTCTTTCCCGATTTAACACATCCCAATAAACTCGTCCAGAAGTCATATTTGAATATTTACTGAGATTTTCATCAATAAATCGTTCGTAATGTCCCAAATCCAAATCAGTTTCTGCTCCATCATCAGTAACAAAAACTTCACCATGTTGAAAAGGACTCATCGTTCCAGGATCGACATTCATGTAAGGATCCAATTTTTGAGAAGCAATCTTCAATCCTCTGTTTTTTAAAAGACGTCCAAGACTTGCCGCAGTAATGCCTTTTCCAAGTCCAGAAACAACTCCACCAGTTACAAAAATAAATTTAGTCATAAAAAACCTCAAAAATAAAAAAAAGTCGTAGAACTTATACAAAAACCATCAAAAGACAATTTTTGAGTAAAATCTACGACTTCTTCGTCGGGCGTAAAACGCTTTTATATTCAAAAAAGATATTACACCGCATAAGTTTTTTTTTCAATATTTTGAACAGATTTTTTTATAGCTAGCAAATTTATTTTTCCAGGCATTTTAAATTACCCACCGCGTCGCAGAAAAAAAATCACTCCGGCACTACAAGATTTTTCATATCCACCGCATCAATCAAATTTTCTTGCAATGTATTTTTAAAAAATCCCAAAGAATATAGCGGCAAAGTCAAAAAAACTTTTCCAGAACCTGAACATTCCTTACCTGATTTATGCCATGCGTTTGAAAGAACACATTCAGAGCTTCCGGCTCGCCCCTCCAATCCCTAAGCCATTTAGATTAGTTTCTTAGCCTTCTTGCAGCATAAACACATTCTATCCGAGTTCGGGCTTCTTCAGCACTGATTTTTCCAATACTCTGTTCAAAAGAGATTCTTGCAAGAACACGACGCATACGATGTTTTGTTCCGCCAAGAATTTTTATATCAAATGAAGAAAGTTTCCAGCCTAAAAAAGGAACTCCATTATTGCAGCGTCCAAATACAGGTGTCTTTAAAGCAACAAGAAGCTGATTCAAACAAAAAATATTTACACTATAAAAAATCTGTTTTAGCCGGCAGAGAGAATCTTCAAAAATAATAATATCGTCCATATATCGCACATAGCCACATGGCTTCAACTTTTCCAGAACAAAATGGTCAAGAAAAGAAAGATAGAAGTTTGCAAAAAACTGGCTCGTAAGATTTCCAATAGGAAGCCCTTTTTCTCCGGATGAAGAAGATTTTCCAGAAGACACTTCATACGAATCAATAATGTTGAACAACAAAGAAATGCACCGGCAATCTTTTATAATCCTGCACAAGAACTTCTTTAAAACGCCATGATCAATTGAATCAAAATATTTTCTTACATCAAGCTTTAAAAAGTATTTGCATGATTTTGCTTTTCTGTATGCGTACAGTGCCGCTGCATGAGTTCCTTTATTTTTACGGCATGCATAAGTATGAAAAATAAAATGACTCTCAAAAAGCGGTTCAAGAATATTTATAATTGAATGATGAACAATTCTATCTTCAAAAGACGCTGCACTTATAACCCTTTTCTTAGGGTCAGTAATTATAAACTGACGATACTTTCCATGTCTATAACTGCCTGCAACAAGAGAAAGCCGTAAATTTTCAAGATTTTTCTCATAGTTTTGATTAAATTTTATAACTTCAGAAGAAAGATGTTTTGATTTTGCAGCTTTATAATAGGCCTCATGCAAGTTCTGAATATCACATATCTTTTCAAACAGCTTCCCCGTCCGATTCATTCTGTTCCTTCAGAGTTTTTAGCACAGCAGAACCATATTTTTCTACCTTAGACTGCCCAATTCCCTGTATTGATGTAAATTTTTCAAGATTTTCAGGCTTTTGTTTTACAATTAAAGCAAGCTGTTCATCTGTAAATACAACAAACGGCGGAACACCATCTTTTGCAGCAAGTGTCTTGCGAAGTTCCCTTAGTTTAGAAAAAACTGAAAATTCTTCCTGTGAAAGAATTTTCATATAATCAACTTTGCCTGCAGATTTTACAGAAGATTCCGCCTGCTGAACAAATTCAACAAAAACGCACCAAGCAGGAGTTTCTCCAGCCACAAATTCCGTGCGCACACTCACAATCCTATGAGTACGCAAAAACACATTTAGATTTTCTTCTGTCTGCTCGCTGCCGCTAGCTGGAAGCATAAATGTTTTATACTGCATAAAACCTCTCAAAAGAACACGGCAGAACGTTCACACAAACTCCGTAAGGTTACCAGCACTGCCGTGCAAAAAAAACTGTTCGCATTTGCGTGATTTTCCGCATTTGCACGACATTCTTAGGTTTATCCTATATGGTTCTGCGTGTATGCAAAATAAAGGATGAGCTGCGCGGAGCGAACAACGCGGAAGCCGAGATTGTTGTTCCGGTTGGTCGGGTTGTTGTTGTTACGGTAAGCAACCTCGCAGTTGTTGTCGTTGTTGTTCCAACTGCCACCACGATTGACGCGGTTAGACCCAGACGACGTGCCTGTTCACTTTTGCTGAAGAATGCCGTTTTTTTATGCCCGTCTTTCGGGCATATATTCACTTTTTTAGAATTTCTTTCAGGAAGAATGCTCCAGCCAAGCCGCTCCGTGCTGCCGCAGCTCCGCTTTCATGGCTTACGCCTTCTTCCTGCCCTCTCTCCATATAGGACTACTGCGCGGAGCGAACAACGCGGAAGCCGAGATTGTTGTTCCGGTTGGTCGGGTTGATGCTGTAACGGTAAGCAACCTCGCAGTAGTAGTCGCCGTAGCTGCTCCAACTGCCACCACGATAGACGCGGTTAGACCCAGACGACGTGCCAGTAACAGGCGTACTGCTTGATATGCTGCCATACCAGTCCCAGCACCATTCCCAGACATTGCCGCTCATATCATACAAGCCAAGCTCATTTGGTTTCTTTTTCATAATTCTTAAAGCTTCATCCAATTTTTCATAGTTATATTCGCCATTGTAATATTTATAATCACTCGAACTTTTACCATAAAATGCAACATCATCAATTACATTACTACCACTATAGGTAAAATTATTACTTTTATTACCTCCCCTCGCCGCGTATTCCCATTCTGCTTCTGTTGGCAATCTATAGCCATTAGCCTTAAAATTACATTGAATATTATTCCATGAGCCATTTTCGTTTCGTCCCCAACTACCTTCATCACTTGAATTATTAAGTGTATAACAAGGAGTTAATCCTTCTTTTCTACTCAATTTATTACAAAAAACAACAGCATCATACCAAGATACATTATATATAGGACTATAGTATTCTCGTGAATTAGGATTTGAACCATTAATTTTTTTGTATTCAGCTTTTGTCACTTCATGCTTTCTGATAAAGAAACTGTTTATATTTACCGAATGAATAGGATTATCAGAATATTTACTGCTTCCCATTTTAAAAGTTCCGCCTTCTACGAATATTTCTTTTGGAGTAGCAAATTCAACATTTATTATTCCTTCTTTGGTAAAAGTTATCTCTCTTTCTTCTGCATATCCATCACCATATACCATTTTTATAGTATATTTATCTGGTTTTTGTATTAATAAATCATAAGTGCCATTTTCCCATAATGCAGCAATCTCTTTAAAATACGTATCTCTTTTGTTCCGTACAGCACTTTTATCATTTGCTTTATCTAAATCTCTTTTATAAGATTCATTATCAAACAGATATAAAACGCCTCCTATTCCAGTCTCAACATGAATACCTGTTGCAATTGTTGCACCATATCTTATTTGCGTTTTTGTCTGTTCTATTGCCTCACCTTTTTCATTTATAGAAGTCATAAATCTAGATATTAATGTACTCACTCCCATATACAATGAAGAAGATGCATTGCCCATAAATTCTTCATCACTATGTGCAAATTTTCCTGATGCAACATCTAAGACGCTTATACTTACTAGATAGTCATTATCCATTGCATCAACTGTTCCTGTTATTAAATAATCAATATTTAAAAGTTTAATTTTCTTTATATTTTCACTTGAAGAAATTGAACTTACCTGAATTTTTTGATTTTCAAGCAATTTATCTATTTCTGCCCTTGCAATAACATCGTAACGCCCTGTTTTTACAATGTTTGTCTGTACCTGGTTCCGAACTGCCACAGAATCATTTACAAGTTTTTGGTTATTTGAATCATTAATACTGAATTCAACTACCGCAAGACGAGGAAGTTTTTCATCTTCTGAAAGTTTTTCATCTTCTGAAAATGCAGAAAATAATAAAAACGAACTTAATAATATTACAATCACTTTCTTCATAATTTTCTCCCATAAAAAGTCAATACGTCGAGTTAAGGCACGCTCCGCTTAAAGCCTTGACTTCGCTATTCTGGCAATGGATAACAATAGTCATCGCTTGTAAAGAAATATATTTTATTGCTTTGATTTTTTTCATCGGATATATATATTCTATTCAGATTTTCCATCAACTGCTGATTAGACAATCTTTTATTATCTCTGTTGTTTAAGCAGAACACATCGCGACTTATATGCACGATTGCATCTTCCATGCTTTTTATATATTGTTCATCAGAAGCATTTTTTGATAAGCTAGAGATTTTTTCCAAAAAGTCATTTTTTGTATTAAAAAATTTAATACTTGATTTTTTCTGAGGATCTTCTGTTTTTAATTCAAATGTTATTAATGAATATACAACAAACCGAACAAAAGCACCTATGTATTCTGAAATTGTTTGTACACGAGAATACAACTCCAAATCACTTCTTAAATTATATAAATCTGACTTTAAGCTATATTCAACATCGGTTGTATCTTTTATAAATCTATATATAACATTTAGTGGCTGCTCACTATCGTTTTTATTTCCTTCTTCAATCATTTTCCAAAGAAAAGAATTAACTATATTTTTTTCAACATAATAGCCTGGATATAATTTTGAAAAATACTGTACAGCATCTTCAGACGAGGACAAATCCATTTGTACAATATTTTTTACAGTTGGTCTTATAACAGCATTCAATAGCAAATCTACAAAATGATATATTTCTTTTCTTTGAATTATTTTAGAACTTTCCAAGTATCTTTTTAATGAATGAAAAGCCCAGCCCAAACTCCAAAACGGCATATCATTAACATTTAAAAGAAAAGATATCATTCGTGATAAATCTGCATCAAGTTTCAGTTTATCTGAACGAATTTCTGATAATTGAGGATTCAATTCATCAACAACAGATTTTTTTACATCGGCTACATTTTCATCTTTTCTTTCTAATAAAGCCTCATCAATTTTTTTCTTCATTAAAAACTCAGGAATTATTATTGTCCCAGACAACAAAACAGCATACCCACCTAACAATAAAGAAAAATCAATTCTCTTTGTATCTTCTGTAGACAAGCACTTCATAAGCTTTTTGCATTCTTCTGAACATGGATTTTTAAAATCTTCTACCGAGAAAAGAGTCATAAACAGCATTGCAAGGATGAGTAGAAAAACAATTCCCATAAAGATGAATATAAATTTCTGAAACAATCTATATTTATCAACTTTTTTTTTACAGGGGTCTGCTTTTTCACCTTTATTTTCAGAATTACTATTTACACAAGTTCCATTTTCCTTTCTTTCTCTATTGCCATTACCATTTTTTTTACTCCATTTTTTATAATGTTTATAATTCAGTGCTCTAAACTGAATCACAGCCCATTTCCCGTTTCCCTTGAAACGTTGATCTGGTGTTGCATTCAATTTATCTGTACTCTTTGCTAATTGGTAAGACGCTTCAGAGATACCTATGAGAACATCTGATTTTAATACACGCGGAGCAACGATAGGTGTAAAAGGCATTACTTTTTTTGTACGTTTCTTAAATGTGTCTGTATAATTCCAATTCTTATCTTTTACTAGCCTTCGATAATTCAAATCACCCTTTATAAATATTAGACTGCTCTTGAAAAAGTGCTTTTTTAGTGAAGATGGCATTTTATCAAAACACAAAGGTTCTGCCCAAAAATTATGCGATTTTATTTTTATTTTACCATCATGAATATACTCATTGCATATTTTTGAACCTTCTCCATTACCTGCTTTCTGGATTTCACTAATGAGATAACCAAAGTCCTCCTGAGTAGCATCAGAAACAAAAAATGGATATGGTTTTAGATGAAATACTACTTTATCAACAATTTCATTGTAAAGAAAATAACAAGCTAAATATAAATCAGAGAACAGTTCCTTACCTGCATTATCACAAATAATATCAAACTGCTTAAATTTTTTTCCACGTGAATTTAGATATTCAAACAATACATTTGAATCATCATGTAGAATTCTAATATCATCAACTGTATATTCAAATCTTTCCTTTGCATCCAACTGACTTAAATCACTTGTATTTGCAGAAAGACAATAATGCATTGCTCTGATAAAGCTGGCTTTATCGAAACTATTGTTACCATCAACCAATTCATCCAGAATTGAAATAAATTTCGCTTTACTATTCAGAACGCTATTCTTTTTTTCTGAAGCAAAAAAGTCATACTTATATGTTGCCTCATTTTTCTTATAATAACCTTTTTCTGCAAGAAGAGCATGATAAAAGATAAACTCTGCTTCTAAGAATGGAGCATAATTGAAAATATCCCCTAATGAAAGATTCTCATCAATAGTTAACTCTTTTACTTCTGTTTCTCCACAGAGTTTATTTCTCTTCTTTTCAAATTCTTTTAAGAAATCATTTTTTATTTTTTCAGGGAAAGCATCCTTAAAATTATAAAGTTTTTTTTCAAGGAACTTTTCATAATTTCCCGAACAGTAATCATTAAATATCTTTTTAAAACGTTCATCAACCGTAAACTTTGCGAAGGAATCTTTTTCGGCGGCAGAAAAATATTTTGAATCTGACATATTAAAACCTCATCAATAATTCGTAACCACAGTGCCGTTAAGCGTGATATTGCCGTCTTTTATTGTACAGACATTCCAGCGATTGCCGCTTATTCCTTCTGAGATATAAGAGCTCAACTCTAATTCTTCTCCGACGTATATTTTTACAAATGCATTGCTTTGCGAAAGTTTTTGACTTATTGCATTATTTCTATTTGTATAATCAACGACATAAACATAATACGATACACCACGCTCTATTGCATTTAATGTTATTGTCTCCGGACCGTAAGAATCAGTGTCATCGCGGTCAAGATTTGCAGAACCATCTTCTGAAACCAGCATATTCCTATAAGAAATATGATAGCCACCCTCTTTTTCCAGATGCAAATCTAAATCAGCAGGTTGTTCTCCCCATTGTAAGACAATGCGAATCTGCGTATCTAAAAGAATCTTACTTATAATAAATCGATAATTGGTTATAAAACCAGCTTTTACATTTATTAAACCTTCTTCCTGAATATATCCATTTGCATTATATTTTATTTTGAATTCCCCATCTTCTAGCTTTGGAATACTGATAAAACCATTTTTATCAGAAACAAAATAACTTTCTGTACCATCAGAGTAAAGCGTTACGTGTACGTCAGAGACAGGAAGTCCTGTTTCCGCATCTGCAAAAAACAGAGGCAGCATCCCCTTTTTTCTTATTTTCTGACTGTTTTGAACTATATCAAGCTGTTCCTTTTTATCTGCCGAAAGCGGTATGGCAAAAGCAAATACAAAAGAGAGGCAAAACGCTCCTGCCATAATTATTTTTTTGATATTCATAAATCCCCCATAATTCGTTTCTTTGGAACTCTAACTAAAACTGTTGTAATATAGGCAGTTTTTGCTTTTTCCTTATTCTTTACTTCTTGAGTAAAGGTACTTATATGTGTATATCCATTTACAATTGGCTTTTCTCCTTCCGATAAAAAACTCATGCCAGCCTCATATAAATTATTCATAGCATCGAGCAGAGCAGATTCCCTACTACGCTGTTCAGATGTCAATTTTTTAGAAATTCCTACAACATAAAAGTAAGCGTCATCTTCTGGCAATTTTTTGAGCCAATCAGGTAAAGCATCTTCCTTAATGCAATTCTCCAAAAATTCAGAACGCACATCATAAAGCATTGAATCATAGAATGACTGTATTGTTTTGTTATTTATATAAGATATATCTGCATTCTCTATAGTTAAAGAAGTATTATTTACAGTGTTCTGATTTAATGCTGCATCTGAATTATTTTTTCTCTTTAATGAGGCACAACAAGAAAAGAAAAAAACAAAAAAAAATGCCAGCAATAAAAAAATACTTGAATGTTTATAATTCGAAATTTTCATCCACATACTCTACTATTTCCTCTTTTACGGTTGTTTTTACGAGAGCTTCCATTTCATCAGGAATATTAATACCTTCTGCTTTTTCAAATTTCTTTGTTGCTTTTTCCACAGCAGCATCTACATCAATTGCTTGAATGCAATCCCATAACTCACTTGTAAGGTAGCGTCCTAAAACATAAGTTTTATAAACCTTCTTACCATCCAGTTCCTCTTTCTCTGTATAATATTCAAGAAATTCCACCTTTGGAACTTTTACCGAAACTGCAAGATTCAATGCCTCTTCATAACGAACTAAAGCATCTTCTGGAATACTGTCATCATCTACATATTCAGAGAAAACATAACGATCAAGATTTTTGGTAAGCTGACCTGCTACATTTGTAGCAATTGTTTCCTGCAAGGCCTGCTGAGATTTTGTACGAGAACGACTTTCTGAAGAAAGTAAATTTGAAACTCCTACTTCATAAGTCCATTTTGTTTCATCTGCTGCACTCTTATTTTCATATACTTCACGTCCATATTTTAAATGGTTCTGTATCCATTCTGGTCGGTTCTGTGCTACAAGAGCAGCAGTAAACAAAGCAGCAAATCCTACTATACAAACTATCTTTTTCATTTTTATCCTCCTGCTGAAAAAGTTCTTTTTATGGTAATTGATTAAAAATATCCTGAATTATTAACAAAATGTTTTCTGGATTTTTATCTGGATTACAGGCATTATCAATTGCAATTTTTGACTTTATCTTCACCTGCTCATCTGAGAGCAACGTAATAACAGCACTCATTGGCATAGAAGATGCTGCTTCACTTGAATATTCATCTCCAGTTTCAATATCAAGCAGTACAAATGAAATATTTGCATTCACCCATGACTTTCTGTCAAATTCTTCACACTGCGTTTCTGTAGTACAAAAAATATAATATCTTGCATGAAAATCTTTTTTATGATTTTTCACATAAGTTTTCATATCATCATAAGATTCAAAACTAAGAGAAGTATTTTCCGTGTTAAGTTTATAATTCTTTTGCAATATATCTTTGAATTTTATTACCGTTCTGTTTTCTGTATTTTTTAATATTGACCCAGAAGGAAGATAGAATGTTTCAGCTCCAAAAAGTGCAATTATTCTTGAATCTTTCATATTTTCACAATAAGAAATAAAATCAGAAAAAGACGTTTTACTCTTCCATGAAAGAATAACAGAGTTTCCATCATGTTCAATTAGAAAACAATCTGTTTTTTGGAGAGCAGAAATGATTTTATTTAAATAATCATTATGATTATAAACTACAAAAGTAGAATGATTGTCAAAAATACATTTATAAATAGATATATTTCTATAAAGTTTTGTGAGAAATTTTTCAAAGGCAACAAATGTCTGTTCATTATTTAACTTATCTGAAAATTCAAATATAGCACATTTTGATTTCAGCCATTTAGTGTAGGTTTCATCATTTTTATATAAAAAATCTGGAATATTTTTAGATTTATAGAACGTATAGGCAAGTTCCGCTGTTTCCTCATTCTGAACTGCGATTCTTGATTTTTCAAAATCTTGTCGGGACATACAACCAAGAAGTTTGATTATTATCCCTTCTGAAGATTTCTCAATTTTTTTATCTATAATCTTTACTCCAAAAAGCGGAACTTCACTTTTCCATGAAGAATGTTCAATGCTTAGCGTATAGGCATCAAGAACATCACTTTCATAACCTTCCTCTGTTACAAAAGTATCTGTATTGACTGTTACAAATGTGCTAATTGAATTAGCGAAATATGACAAAATCTGTCGCCAAGCTTGAGAAGATGCTTGACGTTCAGAATCACATGGTTCTGAGAAACCGACTGCATAACAATATTCTTCTGTATCAACAGGATTCTTTGTATCCCAATTAGAAGGAATTCCGGACTGTGCAAAAACAAGAAACTGAAAAAAACAAAAAAGTAAAATTAGAAGATTCTTTTTATTCCCTATACATTTTTGTAGTTCGGGGGGGGGGGAGAGCAATATTAATTGAACTGACCCCAAATTTTAGGACAGTT